>Ga0172380_10000555_pt1 | contig 71278 bp, 44 predicted proteins | sample Leawe162metaG_FD_119747 | JGI IMG/M metagenome (GOLD analysis project Ga0172380, IMG submission 119747) | Leachate microbial communities from a municipal landfill in Southern Ontario, Canada - Leachate well 162 metaG | ecosystem: Engineered > Solid waste > Landfill > Unclassified | place... | reverse complement strand
TAATATGGTTCTATTAGAAACCAAACCAATCTATGATTGTTGTTAGTTCTTCTTTTAACTGTTTTCTATGAACTATCATATCTACAAATCCGTGTTCAAGTAAGAACTCTGAAGTTTGGAATCCCTCTGGCAATTTGCGTTTGATAGTTTGCTCTATTACTCTTGGGCCAGCGAATCCGATTAATGCACCAGGTTCTGCTATTATAACATCGCCCAACATCGCGAAACTAGCACTAACACCACCTGTTGTAGGGTCAGATAGTATAGAGATGAAAGGTAATCCCGCATCGTCTAACTGTGCAAGTGCCACACTCGTTTTTGCCATCTGCATAAGAGATATCACAGCTTCTTGCATTCGTGCTCCACCAGAAGCGGAAATCACTATAAGTGGACATTTATTCTTAATTGCATAATGGGTAGCACGAACGAATTTTTCGCCAACTACGGAACCCATACTCCCACCAATAAAATCGAAGTTCATACAACCGAATGAAACCTTCTTACCATTTATCTTACCGTGACCTGTTGTCAAGGCATCGGAGCTGTCGGATTTTTTGTAAGCTGCGACTAATCTATCTTTATATGCTTTTGTATCTTCGAAATCTAGAGGGTCAGCCGAGTGTACTTTCTTATGTGTTTCTTTGAATGTACCTTCGTCGAAGATAATACCTACATATTCTTTTACACTTATTCGGAAGTGGTGATCACTTGTAGGGTCAGTATATAAATTTTCTTCTAATTCTTTCTTATATATCACATTACCATTTGGAGCTTTCGTCCACAAACCATCAGGCATATTCCTGTGGCCATCATTTTTTATATTCTGTTCAGATCTTTTAAACCAAGCCATATTATTAGCATTTTTATTGTTTGTATAGAATTCAATTTAATTATTGATTGCCAAACTTCCTAAATAATTTATAGAAATAGATGGCAGCAAGGTATTTTCAAACGAACAACAAGTCAAAAAATTTAAAGTTTTGAAGAAATTAATTTTTCGTACATGTTTTCAACTTAACTAATCATTAACTCAGATTACCACAAGAGCTAACAATTCAACTATAAGTTTGCACAAAATTAATTTTACATAAACTAATATTGGAGTATCAATGTTGAAGAAATTATTATCTATACTAGCTCTTTTCATAATTGCAACTACTGTTGCCTTAGCTTTCAAACCAGAAGGTATTATTACTGGTCAGGTCCTCGATTCATCAAATGGTTACTATTTACCTGGAGCTGTTGTGAAGGTGAAGGGGACAAAACTTGGTGCCGTTACTGATAAATCTGGAAATTTTCAGATACTAAATGTTCCTATAGGAACACACACCATAACGGTTAGTTATCTAGGTTATTCTAATAAAGTAGAAGAAATTGAAATAACTGATAAAAAGACATCTTCACTCAAATTCTTACTTGTCTCAGGAACAATTAATGCTGATGAAGTATTAGTTTTAGGTGATGGGCTAAAAGGACAAGCTAAAGCTCTCAATACTCAAAAAAATAACAATAATATTACCAATATAATATCAGCGGACCAAGTAGGTCGTTTCCCAGATGCAAATGTCGGAGATGCACTAAAGAGAGTACCTGGTATAACAGTTCAAAATGATCAAGGCGAGGCAAGATTTGGACTTATACGTGGGACAGCTGCTAGACTGAATTCAGTTACTATTAACGGTAATAGAATCCCATCTGCCGAAGCTGAGAATAGAGAAGTCCAATTAGATTTAGTTTCTGCTGATATGGTACAATCAATAGAGGTTAGTAAGGCATTAACTCCTAATATGGATGCAGATGCGATTGGTGGATCAATTAATCTCGTTACTCGGAATGCACCAAGTGAAAGAAGATTGTCCGTTACAGCTGGTTCTGGATATAATGCTCTAAGTGAAAAACCTATTTTAAATGGAGCATTGATTTACGGTGAAAGACTACTAGATGATAAATTAGGATTTGTTGTTAGTGGTTCTTATAATAATCATAAACTAGGTTCTGATAATGTTGAAGTAGAATGGGCATTTGATGATAATAATACTTCATTTATGGAAGATTTCCAAATTAGACAATACGAAGTTCAAAGAGTTAGATCTTCTATATCTTTAGATCTAGATTACAAATTTGACGAGAATAATACTATAAATCTTGGAGGAATCTTCAATAATAGAGATGATTGGGAAAATAGATACAGAACTAGATTCAAATTTGACAATCAAGAAAATGGCGCTTACCCTACTGAGATTATCAGACAAACGAAAGGTGGTATTGGTGGAGGAAATACGGACTATTCAAGATTAGAAGAACAACAAACTATGAATATTGCTATTTCTGGTCAGCATTTATTATTCAATTCTTTAAAGATGAATTGGAATAGTAACTATGCAAAAGCATCTGAGGATAGACCAAACGAACGATATATAGATGTAGCTTATGATGGGGCTTCTGTAATTCAAAACTTATCTAATTTAGAAAAACCAAACATTAGTTATGATAATGCAGACAATGCTTTTGCTAAATACGAATTTGATAAAATAGAAGAACTAAATCAATATACTGAAGATGTGGATTTCAATGGTAAAATAGATTTCGAATTACCTTTGGAATGGTATAATTCAAAAGTCAAATTCGGAGGAAGGTTTAGAATGAAAACAAAACTTAGAGACAATGACTTTTTCGAGTATAAGCCTACTGATAGTTACGAAGCTCAATTTTTACAAGAAATGTATTCTGCATCTTCGAACAAATCAAAGGATAACTTCCTGCCTGGTGATTATGTAGCTGGTGACTTTGTATCTAGAGAATTTCTTGGAAATCTTGATTTTACTGATGAATCAAAGTTTGAGAAAAAAGATATAAAAGAAGAATATGTACCTGCTAATTTTGATGCTAAAGAGAATATATTTGGTGGATATATAATGGCTGAACACGACTTCACCGACAAACTTCATATTCTGTATGGTGTTAGATTAGAGTCAACAGACCTAACATATAACGCAAATAAATTTGAAGTAAATGAAGATGAAGGAACTACTACAATCACTCCTACAACAGGTACAGATAGCTATGTAAATATCCTTCCTTCATTACATGTGAAATATGCTCTTACCGAATCTGACTTACTTAGAGCGGCTTGGACTAACTCTTTATCAAGACCAAACTACTACGATATAGCCCCTTATAGACAAATTATAATTGATGGAGGTGATAGAGAATTAAAAGAAGGAAACCCTTCTCTAAAACCAACTAATGCAATGAATTTTGATTTGATGTATGAACACTATTATGAGTCTGTAGGTATCTTATCTCTTGGAGCTTTTTATAAAGATTTGACAGACTTTACTTATACTTTTAATACTAGAGACTACGTAGAGCCTGGGACAGGTGATGTTTATGATGACTATAGCACTCCCCGAAATGGTGCCTCAGCTAAAATCATGGGTGCAGAGATAGCTTTCCAAAGAAGACTAGATTTCCTTCCATCTTTTCTAGAGTATCTAAATATATATACTAATTACACATATACAAATTCTTCTGTAAGTGGGTTAGGTATAGATGGGAGAGATGAAACGGATTTATCATTACCAGGTACAGCTGAGAATACTTTTAACGTATCACTATCATGGGAAAATAAAGATTTAACTTTGAGAATATCAGGAAACTATGCTTCTAGTTATATAGATCAACTCGAGAGCGAAGCAAGAAATGATAGATACTATGACGAACAATTCTTCTTAGATATAAATGGTTCGTATAAGTTTACTGACCAGTTTAGTTTCTTCTTCGAAGTAAATAACCTTACTAACCAGCCACTTAGATATTTCCAAGGTGTTTCTAGTAGAGTAATGCAACTAGAATATTATAATACAAGAGCGACTGCTGGAATTAAATTTAACTTATAATCAATAAAGGAAATAAAATGAAAAAGATAATATTATTGTTAATTGCCTCTGCACTTTTCTCTTGTGCCGATAAGAAAATAGAACAAGATAAAGTAGATACTGTTGATACTGTAGAAACTCAAACAGGGTATATGACTATTTCGGAAGATGTAGTTTCCAATTGGGATGATGTAAATAATATAGACTCACCTGCTTTTTTTAAAGATGGAGATAAATCATATATAATAGCAACTTCGAAAGATAAAGATTATTTACAAATCTATGATGCAATATCATTAAAAGAGCTTGAGAAAATAGGTAAATCTGGAAGTGGTAAATCTGAGTTTAGTAGACCCAATGGTATTTGGATTATAGATAATCTGATGTTGATAGTTGAAAGGGATAATCATAGAGTTCAAGTATTCACTTTACCTGATTATAAGCATGTGGGATATATTGGTCAAGATAAGTTATTGAAACCTTATGGACTTTCTGTCCATAAAAAAGGTGAAGAATATACACTATTCGTAACTGATGATTTTGAATCTGATGAAGATAAAGAACCTAATATTGATGTTCTTGATAAAAGAGTAAAACAATTTACTTTCACGTATAAGAGTAATAAACTTGAATCTAAGTTTATCAAAAATATAGGAGAGAAGAATGGTGATGGTAGATTGTTCGTAGTCGAATCTATTTATGCCGATCCTGAAAACAATATATTGCTAATATCCGATGAGAGTAATATAAATAAGAATATCAAAGTGTACGATTTGGAAAAAGGTGCTTTTATCAAAAATATTGGTTCAGGCTTATTCAAATATCAAGCCGAAGGTATTGCACTTTACGACTGTGGTAACGGTACTGGTTATTGGTTTACTACTGACCAAGATAAAGGAAATAATACTGTTCATGTATTCGAAAGGAAATCTCAAAATTATGTAACATCATTCAAAACTGAAGTAACGCAGAATACTGACGGTATTTGGTTAACTCAAGAACCGGTAGGGAATGCAAATGAGGGGCTATTTATTATGGTTCATGATGATGGTGGAGTTTCTACTTTCAGTCTTGACAAACTATTAGATAAATTAAAAATATCTTGTAATTAGTAAGGCTAGATATAAATTAAGTTAGTAAACTTAAAGCCTATCTTAATAGTTATAAGATAGGCTTTTTCTATTTAGCTTCATCATAAGCCGCTTTAAGCCACCCAACTAATTCTTTGTCTATTTGACTCTCATCAGTTAATCTAACTCTGTGAGAACACATAGAGTTAAAGCTACCTGATTTTTCTAATCTATCAGTTATTTCTAATTCCTTAGAGTTTATTCCTACATCTAGTCTAGTTTTAGTTGACGGTTGAATTAATGCGAATTGCTTTTTACCTCTAAGACTAACATAAGCTTTCTTTGGAGCTATTTCTACATCGCCAAACTTAGAAATCTCTTTCATTAGACTATCATATATAGGTCTAAGAGCCTCTTTACCTTTATACTGTAAATCTACCAAATCTTGGCTCTCAGCTACTGAACCTGCATCAGAACTTTTAGCTTTGTAAACTACCAAATTTGCAAATCCATAAGTAAAATCATGTTTATCTTTGAGATAGTTTATCATCTCTTTATGCTTCTCTTTTCCTGATTTCTTCACTACCTCTACCCAATGGCTAATCGGCTTACCAGTATTTTTTTCTATACTATCTATCATCTTTTCTTCTGGAGTCATAATTTACCTCTTAGTTAAATAATCCTATAATTAAACCCATAATCATAAATGAAACTACATGAAACCCTCCATTAATAGCAAGTAAAGTGAATGACTTTCTCTCAAACAGATAAGTAGTGCCCATAGATAAAAGCACCCAAGCAAACCCAACCATAAATCCAGCAGTTAGTCCAAATAAAATGTCAGCTTCAGGCCCTAAAAACATTGCTAATACCATAGCTGCTATAAACGAGAAAACAAATGATAAACCAAATACTTTTGCTTGCCCTTCTTTCAGGTCTTCTTCGTTTATTTTTGCTTCTATCATCCACTTTTTGCTGAACATTAACGGTGAGTACCAAGCCCCACCAATCATAAATGTCGATAGTGCTGCTAAAAATATTGCTAACCAATTAAGTGATGCAAATGCTATACTCATATCCATAATCATTACCTTTGTTAATATTGAAAAAAAGCAAAATAGTATTCTTTACTCATTTAAAATTGTATAAAATTAACCTAGTTATTATTCAATTGGAATAAAATTAACATAACCTTTGTTATTTTTCAAATAATCTGTTGGAGTAAAATCTGTGAATTCTTTAAAATCACGTATGAAATGGGATTGGTCAAAGTAACCAGATGTAAATGCTATTTCTTGTAAATCAACATTAGTGTCAAGTCCTATCATATTAACAGATTTCTGAAATTGTCTTATTCGCCTGTATTTATTTGGTGAGATACCCATGTACTTCTTGAATAAATCATTTAGATGCTTATTAGTGAATCCAACTTTCTGACTAATTTCGCTAATAGTATTACTATCCATTAAACTAATTGCAAACTCTACACTTTTATTAAGTGATGCTTCCTTTTTGATTTCATGCGTCAATAATTTATCTAAGAGTTTGAATCTAGATTGGGTTGATTCTAGTTCTAATATTCTATCACGCATATCTATTACTTTATTTTTCCATATATTTTCAATGTCAGTAACGTAATTATTGAATTCGGTAAGTGGAAATCCAAATAATGAATATGCCCCAGAATTCTTGAAACTAATGCCTATTACATTAGTAACCGAAGTATGTATTGTAATTGGTTTGGTAAGTACAGAAGAAAACCACATTTTATTGCATCTTTTATTAGATTCACCTGATCTATCTTCCATAATAAATGAATCATTTAAATTAATCATTAGTTCTTGATTACCAGCAGGTAATATTTTTTCTTTCTTGTGACTAACTTCTCCATTTACATACCATAAGTAATCTACTATTTCCGATAGGGGATAAGTTGGAATATAAGTTTCATATATCATAATCAAAGTAAATTAATTTTCAATTTCTAAAAATACTAAAATTCCTCTCAAATATATAAATGAATAATAAGAAAAAACAACATTCACCACATATTTCTGTAACTCAAATATAATTTGTAAATTAATTTTCTGTAACTGGTTATCACTTAAGAATCTTGGACTTTGTAATGAAAAGATTATATTTAATACTTGGAATATTATTCTGTGTTTCTTTTGCTTTACATAGCGAAGAGGAAATGAAATACATATCAGGCAAAATCACTCTAGGCGATGGGGGAGCTGCTAAGAGAGAAGTGTATGTATATTATAATCGTTTCCAATATAGCGATGATAACTTGATGAAGATAGTCCCGACTGATGCTAATGGTGAGTTCAAAGTCCCTATACCTTATAGTATAAACTACGCTTCTATTCACCTTGCTGCTCCTGGCTACGCAGCATATATGACTGACTTTATAGAAGGTGATACAAACCCTAGAGTTGAGGCAATACTATATAATAGGGCAATCCCAGAAAAGTTCGATTCTATAGGAGTGTTAATTTACACTAGTAAGGGTCGTATTATGGAAAGAATCAAAGTTGGTTATTCCAGATTCGTTAAACTTAAAGTTGATTTTAAAGACAAGAAATACTCTAGTATTACTAATAAAGGTGAAGATACTGTCAGATATGCACTCTATTTCAAGGAAAGTTCTAACACACCAGCCGAGCACAACGGAAAGTGGAAATATGATAATAATGGCGATTACTATGCCGTTGCTGTTACTAAAAAGAAAATACTATCTTTGAGTATTGACTTATCCAAATATAGATACTCGGATGACCCCGAAGAGCAGAGTTTAACGAGTGGTGGGTGGGTCAATTCCCCTGTCAATATGCAATACAATGAAGTAGTCCAATTGCTTCCCCTGACTGATGTCGCCCGACTTAGGCAGAATTTCTATTACTATGTAATGCAGTATAATAATGAAGCAATCAAGAAACTAGATTCTGCTGAATTAGAAAAGAGAAAGATGGGGACTATAATGAAATTCCGTCGTTATATTAGCACTAATGATAGCTTATTGAGGTTAGTCGAATCTCCATATCTAAAGGATTACTTGAATCTGACCAAAATGGATTTACTAAGCGCTCCTGACTCACTTAAAAGTTGGAAAGATAAGTATGAAATAATGCAATCTTTGCAAATGCTACCAACTGTGTTTTACTCTGAGTTCAACGATGTAATCAACACAAAAGAGTTCAAAGAGGATCCACAATTATATTTAGATTTACTAGAAGCACTTTTTGCTAAATCAAAAAACACACGTAATAACTATTACTTAAGATATGGGCTTTATTCTCGATTGGCAAAAAACGAAATAGTAAAAGAACCAAATTATAGGGATTATTTGATAAAAAATCTCAAGGAGTTAGCCGAGTTCGATGACCTAGACAGTTGGCCGAAAACAGGGATTCCAAAGACATTGGCACAGCTAGAGCTAGATACTATGAGTTATGCACCTGATTTTTCTTTTAAGACAATAGACGGAAAAGAACTAAGACTATCCGATTATAAAGGTAAGTGGGTATTGCTTGATTTTTGGGGAACATGGTGTGGCCCTTGCGTTATGGAAACGCCTTTTTTAGTAGAAGCATATAATACGCTTGGTGGAAAGAAATTTGAGATGATAAGTATAGCCAACGACCGCAGTGTAGAAGTGGTAAGCGAATATGTGAAAAAGAACGAAATGAAGTGGACTAACACTGTTGCACTCGAGGGATATGCCAAAGGAGTACTCGAGCAATACGGCATAACCAGCTACCCAACTATGATACTTATAGACCCGATGGGTAAGTTTATTGATGTAAAAGCTCATGAGTTACGTGGCGAAAGCTTACTGCCTACTTTAGAAAGTATGGTTGGTAAGGAGTAGAAATTCAATTCATACAAAAATATACTTTTAATATTATACGAATGTTTTGTAATTTTAACTGTAAATTATTAATATACTTAATAAGTTTCATGAGGGTTGTATGAAAAACATTTTGTTATTACTTGTAATTCTGATAATTGCTACTCAAAATTCACTAAGTGAAGATGGGGCTAAATATATAACTGGTAAAATTACATTAGCCGATGGAAGTGATGCGAAAAAAGAAGTTTTTGTGTATAGTAATAGAGATAAAGCTGAGAAATGGTTTATATTAGATACTGTAAATACTAATAGTAGTGGTGAATTCAAGTATAAAATTCCAGATTATCAAAATTATCTAGAACTCCATTTAGCTTCTCCTGGCTACGAAGCTTATATAACTCGTTATATTGGTGGTGATATTAATCCAAGAGTAGAAGCTGTTTTATCTAAGAGAGGTATTCCCCAAATTATAGATTCCGTCGATGTTTTTATCTCAGCAGGAAGAAGGGATGTAAGAGAGGCAACGCCTTTTAATAAAAAGTTGAACCAAGATAATTTTTCATTTCAAGTAAATCTAAATACAGATACATTTTCTAAAATTAGTCCCAAAGACCTAGATACTATTGGTTACTATTTAGTATTCAATGACGACATAACATATACTCCGAACTCACATATTGGGGAATGGGATTATGATCATAATGGTGACTATAAAGCAGTCCGGTATCCAATTGACAATAAAATAGATATTGATGTTGATTTTAGTAAATATAGAGTAAGAGAGTCGGATATTGATTCGAGTCTAACGGCTGGTAAATGGGTTAATTCTCCCATTAATACAAAGTATAATGAGATACTAAAGCTACTACCTGTTAAAGAAATATTTAACATAGATTTCAATTATTATGTTTTTGTGAGACAAGTTAAAGATGAGTACCTCAAAGACTACACTCCCGAATACATAGATAGTATGAAAATATCATTAACTAGTTTGGTAAATAGATTTAAAGGTATAAATGATAGCTTACTCAAAGTTATAAAAACACCTATCCTAAACGATTATCTAAAAGTTAACAAGTTATATTTGATGCAAGTTACTGATACTAGTAGTAATCATGAGTTTAGAATGGAAGTATTTAATTCGATTAACGAATTCCCTTATTTATTTTATGATGTGATAGATGGTATGCTATATAGATCTGAATTTCTAAGGGACCCTAAATCTAATGTAGCAATTGTCGAGAAAATGTTTAATAAAATAGAATCAAATACAGAAAGAACATCACTAAAAAATAGATTCTATTACAGCTTATCTCGTACAAAAGTAGCTTTTGAACCGGAAGGTTATGATTTTATTATTGATAAGATTAATGACTATATATCGGAAGAAGATTTATCTGAGTCACAACTTGATGGAATGAATAGAACTATTGAGAAGCTGGATTTTATGATTTCTAAAATTCCACCAAAATTAGAATTCAAATCTATTGATGATAAGCATTATAAACTGTCTGATTTTGCGGGTAAATGGGTGCTATTAGATTTCTGGGGAACTTGGTGTGGACCATGTGTAGCTGAGACCCCGAATTTAATTAAGGCATACGAAATGTTCAAAGACAAGGGATTAGAAATAATTGGAATTGCTAATGATAGAGGTGTAGATGTTATCAAAGAATATAGCAAAAAGAATAATATAAAATGGACTCAGACAATTCAGATGAAAGGATATATAGAAAATGTACTTAAAGACTACAAGATAACAGCTTTTCCAACTATGATGCTCATAAACCCTCAAGGTGAATTCGATACTAAAGTCCAGTCCGAACTTCGTGGGGAAAGTTTAATTGAAACACTAAAACAAAAGATAGGGAAGTAGTAGGGTTAAGGAATTTACAAAAAATTGAATTTGTGTAGCCATTGGCTTTAGGCAACGGGTAAAGAGTTGAGGGAAGACCTATCAGGACTTTATTTCCAATATTTAGGTGTTTACCTATCATTCTCAAAGAATTCTCCCTCATGTAAATACAAGGCGTATCTCATAGCTAATGTAAGAGTAAAGGCAATGGTTATTTCAAGAAATATATTGTTCATTTCTAACAAGAATAATCCATTAAGGACTATCATATAGAAAAAGACATCCAAAGCTATTTCTCTTAGAACTAAACTGAAATTTGATTTTTTCATTGATTCTAGAAATTATTTACAAATTTTTCCGATTTGCTTTTTTAAGAGCTGGAGGTCATTTTTTAATATGTCCCAAACAATTTTTTCATCTATTCCAAAATATTGGTGTATTATGATATTACGAAAACCGATAATATCTTTCCAATTAACTGTAGGGTTTTCTAACTTCAATTCCTTGGATAATCTACTACTTGCTTCACCAATTATCTCGAGTTGTCTGATCGAAGCATTTCTCATCATAGAATTGGTTTCAAAATCTTGAAAGTCAACATCATCGATGTAATCTTCAATTTCTGAAATTGCATCAAGTATATGTTGCAATCTTGCCTTGTCTCCAATCCTATCTCGCATATATCAACTGCTTTTCTTTATTTACAATAGGGGAGATATACTTGGAAATTCCTTTAGTTGTGACTAAATCAACTTTTTTACCCAATAGCTCTTCTAGTTCTCTTTGCATTCTAACAAAAAGCAGACCAATAGAGTGACTGTAATCTAACTCAACCAATATATCTATATCACTATTTTCATCAGCAGTATTTCTAACAACAGACCCAAAAAGATATGCTTTTAATATCGGCTTGTCTCTGAAATAGTCTTTAATAAGTTCTATATGTTTAGCTGTTAATTTCATAATCAAATTTACATATAATTAGTCGTATTTTCAAATATACGTAATTCATTCTTGAATCGTCGCCCTTTTTATTACTTTTTACCAATTACCTTGATTATATTTGTAGTCCATACTATTTACGAATACTTGATTTTAATATGAATAAGAAAATACTTGTTACCTCTGCTTTACCTTATGCAAACGGATATATTCACCTCGGGCATTGTGCTGGTGCTTACTTACCGGCTGACCTATTCGTGCGTTACAAACGACTGATAGGAGATGATGTGCTATATGTTTGCGGTTCTGATGAACACGGTGTTGCTATCACTATTGCTGCCGAAAAAGAGGGGGTAACTCCACAAGAAATAATCGATAAATATCATTATTCAAATAAAGAAGCGTTCGAAAAGCTTGGTATGTCGTTCGATGTGTATTCTCGTACATCTATCTCTGAGCACCACGAAGTAGCAAAAGAATTCTTCAAGCATTTCCTTGACAAAGGTTATCTGCAAGAGGAAGAATCAGAGCAATTTTATGATGAGTCGGCTAATATGTTTTTGCCAGACCGCTATGTAGAGGGTATATGTCCTAATTGTGGTGCAGAGCACGCTCGCGGTGACCAATGCGACAGTTGCGGTGCATATTATAATCAAATCGAACTAAAGAACCCAATTAGCTTAATCTCAGGTAAAACTCCTGCACTAAAGAAAACAACTCATTGGTATTTCAAATTCGGTGAATTCCAATCATTTTTGGAGAAGTATATTGAATCTAACGCTGATGCATGGAAAGACAATGTATTGCAACAAACTCGTAGTTGGCTGAAACAGGGGCTTAGTAATAGAGCAATCACTCGTGATTTGAAGTGGGGTGTTCGCCTCGATGAAATAGAGGGAATGGATAAAGAAAAGACAAAAGATAAAGTATTGTATGTTTGGTTCGATGCCGTTTTGGGCTATATTTCTGCTACTAAAAAGCATTTCGGTGATTCAGATGAGTGGAAAGATTGGTGGCAAAGCGAGGATACTGAATACTACGCGTTCATAGGTAAAGATAATATCGTGTTCCACACTCTGATATTCCCTGCTATGCTCCGCGGTAGAAAGGATGCAGACAATCCGTATATATTACCAAAGAATGTCCCTGCTCATGAGTTTTTGAATTTAGAAAGCAGAAAATTCTCTAAATCTAGAAATTGGTCAATTGATCTGAAAGACTTCGTAGAAGCACACCCAGAACCAGATAAGATTGATGCATTGCGATATTCATTAGCCATGAATTTCCCAGAAACTAGAGATGCCGATTTCACTTGGAAAGACTACCAAGCTCGTAATAACAACGAATTAGCATCTATATTGGGTAATTTTGTTAATCGTCTGATGACTTTCTTACACAAGAACTTTGAGGGCAAAGTTCCACATCTTTCTGATAAATATATTCCACTTCTTGACTATTGGAATACTGGCAAAAAAGGCGAGTTAGAGCCAAATGATAGAGCTGTCATTGATGCCCTAAAAAGTGGGGTAGAGAAGGCCTCTGAGAATTATGAAAAGTTCAGATTCCGTGATGCAATAACTGAGTCTATGAACATAGCAAGAGCTGCTAATAAGTACTTCAACGACGAAGAGCCATGGAAATCAATAAAAGCTGACAGAGATCAAGCTGCTAAAACAATGTTTGTTTGCTGTCAATTGGTGCGTTCACTATCTATAGTTTTCGCTCCGATTATACCTTACTCTGCCGCTTATATGCAATCACTACTTGGCGAAGAAATTACTACTGGCGATGATACTTTGCTGACTGATATCTGGTCATCTGCTTCATTGGCATTAGTAAATCAAGGACAATTAGTTCGCCAACCTGAGATAATATTCGGCAGAATAGAAGATGAATTCGTAGAAGCCGAAAAAGCAAAACTTGGCGAGAAAAATGCTCAAAATGAGGAAGAAACAGTGGAAGAAAAAGTGGAAGAAATAACTTTTGATGAATTCATGAAAGTGAAGCTAAAAACAGCTACTGTTATAGCTGCTGAGCCGATTAAAAAATCGAATAAATTGCTAAAACTACAAGTACAAATAGGCGAAGAAACTCGACAGATAATAGCTGGTATTAGCCAACATTACTCTGCTGAAGAGATAGTAGGGAAGACAGTAGTCGTTGTTGCCAACCTTGCTCCAGCTAAGTTAATGGGTGAGAAATCTGAAGGAATGCTATTAGCTGTTAACTCAGATGATGGCTCGCTTGCATTGGTAACACCAGAGAAAGCAGTGAGTAGTGGTCAAGAGGTTAGGTAGGTAAAGACTTTTTGACCTGGAGACTCTTCGGACACTGCGTGTCCTCTGAGTGATGGTGCAAGACTCCCCACACTTTGAACGAAGTGTCTGTGCTGGAGTCGATGCACATACGCCCCCAAAAAACCTCATTTAGCCATACCCACGGCTTGGCAGGTAGGTGGGTTAAGGTTGATGTGAAAACAAAGAGTATTCCCTTTTACTATTCCCCTATCATTCTAAAATGCTACACATTCAAACCTCTCTAACTCTCTTCGTAACATTACGATAGAGCTGTTGAAAAAAAATCTTGTTTTTTTCTATTTATTTGCAAATTAAATTAAATTAAATTAAATTAAATTTGACCTCAATTTTGTTCTATTTAATAACTTAAGAGGTATTTATAATGATAAGATTTTCTAACTTATGGGTTGCTCTTGGAGTAACATTATTCCTGTTATCTGTTGGAATGAAAAGCGAGGCTGAGGCACAGCCTTGTACAAATATGAAGGATACGCTAATTATAGATGGCTGTCCTTATGAAGTGGATTTGTGTGTGTATTGCGGACTATCTTACCCAGGTTATGCGATAATAAATAGTGTACGCCCTTTAACTAATTGTAATAGTGCATTAGACAGAAATGAACTAATGCAGTTAGCATATACACAACTTGCTACTACTGCATCAATCTGGCTGAATTACTGTCAAACCTTATTACCCCCATGTTCCACTCAAACAAGAACAATAATGAAATGGAGAATGCCAGTTTGTTGGTATGCCAAATTAGAATTTTCGATTCCAGGTGCAAATAACGACAGGCATATTATATTACCTTGTGAAGATTCAGAATATTGTGAAATTGAGTATGAGTATTGTATTGATGATCTTGGAATTATACATAGTGATCCAACAAATACAGTTTTTCCGGTAATACCTAATTGCGTATTAGAAGGAAATGAGGTTATATTACCTGATGATTTTATAGGTAGTTTACCTGGGGATGAAAGTGATTGTTTTATCCTTCATACTCCTTGCAATCCTGATGATTTTGAATGGGATGATTAAAAAATAAATTATAATGGATAAAATTATGAAAAAAATAATATTAATAATAACATTCCTTTTCCTTACTCTTTCACTCTCTGCCGATGTATGGCAGAGAGTGAATGGAGCAGTCGAAAAAGAAAAGATATATTCCATTTTTAACTTAAATGGCGAGTCATATGTTTCAACTAAACAAAATGGAAACTTAATACTAGAAGATGACAATTGGGTTAGTTTGAATTCGATTAGTATAAATGAATTCGGATTAATTAGTTCAGTCACTCAGAAAGAAAATTTAGTTTTATTATGTAGCAAAAATGGAATATTTCTATCACAAGATTATGGTGAGAATTGGAGAAAAATAGAAAGTTTGAATGGTTACAAAGAATTAAATTCCATTATTTGCGCTAATGGTACTTTTTATGCTCAAGTGAGTAAAGTTAATTCATCTTTGTATAGGTTAAATATAGAAGAAGGAATTTGGGAAAAATTATATACCAATAGCGATAAGTCGGATTCAGTTTATGCCGATTTAATAGTTACAGATGGAAATATTATTTATGCTGGCGATACTAATTACAATAAAGAACACGGAACACATGACGGTATCAAATATTCGGAAGATTATGGTGATACTTGGAAGGAAATAGAGTTTAATGAAAAAGGCCTAATTTCAATGGTCTATCACAATGGACATTTCATTGTAGGGGCAAGTGACAATCACGTCTATCGAACTACTGATAGGGGGGGGGCTTGGTTAGTAGATACAAATAATCTATTTCCAGTTATGAAATTTCATTCATTTGGTGATGTATTATTTGGAACTTTCCTTACAAATTCACCAGATTTCAAAGATACTTTAGGTATCTATCGCTCTACAGATGACGGTCAAACTTGGATAAAAAGTAATAATGGTATATTAACTCCACGTGTTATTATCTATTCAGATTCTAAAGAGGGTGTTTTTACTTTAGCTGATGATGGCACTCTATATCTGACCCGTAATAAGGGAGAGAGTTGGGAAGAAGTAACCCCTAAAACTGATAAATATATTGTTCCAACTGTAAAACTAATAAGCGATACTCTTTTTTCAGTAGCTGGGAACAATGGAATAATATATTCTACTGATTACGGAAATAATTGGTATAATTATAGTCCTCTTTTAAGCACTATCAGCTCTAGTACTACTAGCTTTTATAAAAAGGATGGTATCCTAATAGCTCCTACTCCTTATGGAAATTCATTTTATTTATCTTTGGACTATGGTAATAATTGGCGTTACGAATCAACAGGCCCATTCATACTAGAAGGTTGGATGTCTGATTTTTTAATAAAAGATAGTATAATAATTGTTAGTTCTGTGACTGAGATATCTCGAATTTCTAAAGATTTGGGTAAAACTTGGGACAACTACACAGAACCAAATTTAGATACGAACATAAGATTATACAAATTTCTAAATAATAAAGAAGAGTATTTTGCAGTATCTGATTCAGGAATTTATAAAAACTTATTTGATAGTGATGATTTGAAATTTATAAAATCTGAAATACCAATTAATAGTTTAAATTTAATGTTTGATGAAGGTAAGATTTATTATTTTAATTTGGACAAAGAATTATTTACTTCTACTAATTATGGATTAGAATGGGAAAGTATAAATATTACTTATAATGTTGAAGGTAGATTGCAGAGAGCATTTGTTGAAAATGGAATTATATATATAACTTCAAGTTTAGGACTTATTATATCTCAAAATAATGGTATTAGTTGGGAAGAGTTCTTTATAGAATCAGATGGTACTAACCTCACATTTTTAGATTTGGCAGTTCATAATGAATATTTGATAGCCGGTACTAGAAATGGTATTTATCGTGCTAAACTCTCCGACCTCGGTATAGAAGTCAAATCCTCAGTCGAATCAGAAATAGAACGCAATTATCTATACACATATCCTCCTTACCCTAATCCAGCAAAATCAGAGGTAAAGGTGCTATTCTATTGGGATATAAATTTACCGATGACCACAGATGACATTAGTATATACGATATAACTGGTAAGAAAATAGATGCCACTGATAAAATCAGCATAGTAAAGCAAGAGAATCACTATGGTAATCTTATTTGGGATTGCTCCTCAGCTCAGCCGGGTATATACCTAATCAACATTAAGCACGGCACAGAAGAGAAGGCAGTGAAAGTGGTGGTGGAGTAAAAAACTCCAATAAAATATAAACACTAGATCAATTTAGAGGCGTAATGCTTACGTCTCCCGACCTCCATGTTAACATGAGGAAACACAGATTATTTGTCTTAACACTCGTAAAAAGGTACGTCAATATTTAAAATAAAAATAAGCCCAACCAAAAGATAATTTGGTTGGGCTTATAAAATTTATCTGAGTAGCAATTACTTAGTAAGTGTACCTTTCAAATGCTTTTCTATTCTCTTATCTTTGATTAGTCTAGTCGAATATTGGGCTCTAATTGCTTCTATCCATTTCCTAGCCCTTTGATTCAATTTGAAATCTTTGGTCATCATTCTTCCTCTTGAAACTAATATACCCATATCTGCTCCTTCATAAAGGTAATCACCAGCTTTGGAGATATGTAAGTAAAATGCTTCTTTATCTGATTCAACTGCTCTTCTATGAGTATCCATTCTGTCAAATTGGATATGTCCATTGTCAAACATTTTGTAAATACCAGATCTTGGAGCTTCAGCAACGTACTCAATAGTATCTTCTGTATGCTTGATTATCAACTGACTCCACTCATCTATGTTTCTTTGTCTTGCCCATCTTTCATTGATTTTATCTACATCAATATTATACTCTACGTTCATCCATTCTAGTATGTGGAATATAAATAAAGGTGCATCAGCTAATGCAAAAACAGCATGGTTTGTAATAGAGCTAGCACCAGTTACACGAGGATTCAACTCACCTAGATAAATTTCACCATTATCTTGATCAATCAAGAAATCTAATTCAAAATAACCTTTGTAACCTTCTTTTCTTAACTGATTTCCAAATTTCTTTGTGAAATCTGATGCTTTTTCTCTGATTTCTGGAGTAAAGGCACCAGGGTAAATCTCGTTACCACACCACCCACCTTTGTAAGGTGTCAATTCATTGAACCCAACTAACTCAGTCATCAGAGGAGCAACTATAGTCCCGTGGCGTGTTACACAGGCCTCTATCGCTGTACCTTTACAGCGAATACGCTTCATTATTTTAACTTCTTTTTCTTTCTCTATTTCTTCTTTGTGCTTATTGTACTCTGTCTCATTTGAAATAAAGAAAGTCGTATGACCCGAATCGCCATAAGGAGTTTGTATAACTAAACTTTCACCCAAATCAGATGAGACTCTTCGCAAATGTTGGAAATCTTTTACTTTAGATAAAACATAAGGAACACAAGGTACGCCAGCTCTTTCAGCGATTCTGTTTGTGTTTACTTTGTTATCCAAAAAATTTCTCAACTTAGCGGATGGGAAAATTATCTCTAAGCCCTGCTTTTTTGCTAACCTTTCTGTCTCTTCATTAAACATTAGGAACATTGCTTTACCAGTAGTTCTACCTTTCTTTCTAGTAACTAGATAGTCTTGAACTTCTGGATGCATAAGTAAATAATTATTTATATCTTCGATACTTGTAAATTCATCGTGTGGGATTTCATTTTTTGGTGAGAATACGTTAGGGTGTTCTCCGTCAAAACATTCAATATGTGAAATGAATTTGAATCCTTTTATCCACTCATCCGCACCTAAAAGATTGAAATTAGTCGCACTAATAAAATAAATCGGGATTTCATTCTTATGAAAATATCTTCTTATATCAGGTAAGCCATTCAAAACTTCTTTCGTAGAACCCTTCTTAGCAACCTTTTTAGTTTTCTTTTTAGCCACTTTCTTGGTAGCTGCTACCTTCTTTGTAGTTAGAGCTTTACTTGGCGATGCCGCTTTACTTGGTGTTGTTACTTTCTTTGGGACTACGGCTTTTTTGGGTGTAGTTACTTTCTTCGGAGCAACAGCTTTTTTAGGTGATGCTACTTTTTTTGAAGTTGCTGCTGCCTTCGTAGTAGCTACTTTTTTAGTAGTCACTGCTTTCTTTGGAGTCGCCACTTTCTTTGGAATAACATCTTTCTTTTTCGCACTCATAATCTTTTCCCTTATTTAATTGTGGAGATTCCACCAATAGATGAATTAATTTGATCTCTTCTTAAAACTTTTTCTTTAAATATTCTCATTCCTAAATTTGAATTATAACCATGAACTTCACTTACGTCCAGAGCTAACATGAAATTTATAATTTCTTCGCTTATTACTTGACCCGGTACTAATACAGGAAATCCCGGAGGGTATGGTATTAAGAAAGTAGAAGCAACTAAAGTTCGACCTGCTTTCATCACTTCCAAACAATCTTCTAATAGTATATACTCATAGTTCTTTTCATTGTAAGCTAAATAATAAGCCGTTCTAATATCACCGCCCGGTACGCCTGGTACAGCTTGGAATGAATGATGAAAATAACTAAAGTCAGGCAACGGAGGTACGTCTTTCATCAATGAACAAATTCTTTTTTCGTGTATTTCCAATTCTTTGTCATTCAATGATTTTAACTCATCATCTAGTTCTTCAGATATATTCAGCAAGGCCTTTATCAAGTAAGACACACTACCTTTGGTAGTACCTATATTCGTCATGAAAAGGACTGTATTTCTAGATGTCTTGTTTATTTGTATTCCAAACTTATCCATAAGATATTTGTTCTTGAAAGTATCGCCATCTACCCCAGTTTTACCTATACAAAGAGTAATTTTTGTTGGGTCTAATACGAACTCGTCATCTCTCCACGCATCTTCCATCAAATTCCAGCCTAACTCTTTGGTGTAATACTCTTGAAGTCCTGACTCTCTTCTTTCATCTGGAATAAAATTAAACACCGTGAGAACATCAAAATACTTACTAAGCTGTGGGCTATTTACTATTTTCTCTCTTAATAGCATTGCCATTTCGATACTATTTTCTACTAACTCAAATCCCTCTAGCTGAACTTGTCTTCTGCCTATATCAAGGGATGCTAACATCTGATAGTTAGGTGAAGTAGATGTGTGTGTCATATATGCTTCTAGGAACGTACTCTCAGATTTCCTTCTGAAATCTTCATCCCATATATGAATCATCGAACCTTGTCTAAAACTGCTCAAAGTTTTATGAGTACTCTGAGTCGCATATACTCTTACTCTTACTAATTTGGGGTCAGGTAAACTAGGCGTTTCGCCTTTTTTAAGCTCTGCTATATGTTGTTCGTATTTAAGTTTATACTCTTCACTTTTGTATCTTACGGATAGCCTTTTAGCAGTGAACATTGCAGTTCGTTGTTTGTGGTTCACACCAAACCCAGCGAAAGCAAACCATGCCTCATCCCAAAGGAATATCATATCTGGTTTGATTGCAAGCACTCTTTGCATCACTTTTTCTACATTATAAACTATACCATCAAACGTACAGTTTGTAAGTAAAAGCATTTTTACTTTGTCTAATCGTCCTGATTCTTTTAGCTTTAATAGCTTATTGACAATATGGTCAATAGGGACAGCTCCGTACATAGAGTATTCTTGTATAGGGTACGAATCTAAGTAAACGGGATATGCACCAGCTAGAACTAATCCATAGTGATGTGATTTGTGGCAATCTCTATCTATCAAAACTACGTCTTTCGGCTTTACTAGAGCTTGTAGAACGATTTTATTAGCTGTAGATGTTCCATTGGTCACAAAGTAAGTATTAAGCGAACCGTAAGCGTCTCTGGCTTTTTCCTGCGCTCTTTTCAGCGGTCCCGTAGGCATTAGTAATGAATCAAGTCCACCAGTTGTGGCGGAAGTCTCCGCAAGGAATAAATTTCTACCATAAAACTCTCCGAAATCATTTATCCAATTTGATTTGAATACTGAATTCCCTCTGGATATGGGCATTGCGTGAAAAACACCTGTTGGTTTTTGACTATATTCAACTAAAGCTTTAAAAAATGGGGTGTCGTATCTTTCTTCAATTCCTCTTAGCAGAGTCAAGTGCATTTCTTGTATATCTTCAGATTGGTAGAATATACGTCTGAAGCATTTTAGAGTTGAATCTTTTAGTTTGCTAAGCGAAGTATCTGTTACATAGTAAACATCTAATTCGGGTCTAATCTTTTTAATCAAATCACCTAATACTGGACCTAGTTCAATTTCATCCAATTTTGAGTAATCATATTTCTCAATACTTTTGACATAAGGTACAATTTCATCACTGATTCTATTTGAAAAGTATTGGGGAGCAAATCGTATAATCACAGATTGTATATTGTGATTGAATAGTAGTGCTATCAGAGCATCTTGGAATGAATTTTGGAAGATTATATTATAAGTGAATTTATCGCTTTTCTCACTTATATTTCTGTAGTTATTTTTTAAATCTATCTCTTCTTGTTCTGACACTCGATCTATAAAAAGTACTTCAAAATGATTCTTTCTATGGTTGACAACTTGTTCCAACTCTTCAAGTTGATCAAGCTCAGTCTCATCTTCTATTGATATGTCATTCACCAAATTATGCTTATTGCCAACTAATTGCTTACAGGTTTCACTGATTTTGTAAGAGAGTGAGTTATAATCTCCCTCTTTAAAAAGAGTACTAATAGACTTCAATCTCATAGTGCCAGGTAAAGCAAAGTAAGACTCTATGTTAGTCAACTCTTCTATTAGATGACTAACTCGTGTTTTAATTAACTTCTTGCTATTAGCGGTAGTGTTAGATTCTTTAAGTAAATGAGAATCTACTTTTAACCGACTCCAATAGTCTATTCGAAGTTGACTAATGTTATAGAATTGTTTTCTTGAGATATTAGTTTTTTTCATTAATTACTTCTTAGAATACAGTGCTAATTTATTTCCTTGTGAATCAATAAATACAGCAAAATACCCAGCATTTTTTGATATTAGGGTTTTAGACATTATTATTCTTCCACCCGCATCTTCTACTTTGTTAAGAACAAGGTTCAAATCATCACCACCATTCAAATATAGCAATGGCCCACTTGCACTGGTCTCATTATTGAATCCAGATGTAATAGCACCTCCTATTCCAGTGGTAACAGGGAAAAATGCAGTTGCGCTATCTTCGTTTACAACTTGTTCCATCTCAATATTGAAGATATAATTGTAAAAGTTAACTGCTTGTTGGAAATCAATAGCTGGTATTTCAAACCAACTCACAAAATCCTTTCTTGTACCGTTCTTATTTCTTTTTTGAGCTAATATTCCGCCCATAATTATTCTCCTAATTAGTTAAACTAAACCATCTCCTTTAAATCTTACAGGGGACACAGGATTCATTATTTTATCTTCTTTAATCTTTAATCTTGATAAAGTCTCCAACCTAGTTGGTTTAATCAAGGGGCCTAATGAATCCAAATATTCTGATTTGGCTCCACGGTGGTATATATCAAATTCACCTAAGTGATCTCTAAAACTTTTCAGTGGCTGCCCTAAACGTAGTATTCCTAACTCACGACTACGCTTTACGTGATCCATGTTCAATTCTAATGGTATTATTTCTTCCGTGCTATCAGATTGATGTAAAACTCTACCATCTGGGCCGCATACAACTGAGCGTCCGCACCCACCAGTATCTAATCCATTCACATCGAAGAAGAAACATTGGTTTACAGATGCCATTGCTCTAACAATTGACAACTCTATATCTCTATCAATTGTTCCAGATAATGTAGGGTGAAGTATTACTTCTGCTCCCATACTAACAAGTGTTCTTGTAGTCTCTGGGAACCACATATCATAGCAAATTGATACTCCAAATCTACCAACATCAGGTACATCAAAAACACAGAACTCGTGACCAGGTGCAACACCAACTTCATAAGGATAGAATGGGAACATCTTTCTATACCTAGTTACAATCTCACCATCTGGATTTATTACAGTAGCTGTATTATATATTTTACCTTCACTTTTTTCGAATGCAGAACCAGGTAATAACCAAATGTTATATTTCTTAGCCATTTCTTGCATTTCTTCTTCAAAACTATTTGGAAACTCTTGCGCTGGATAGGTAAGTGGCCCAAAAGCACAAAGCTCACTAAACATTATCATCTCTATCCAAGGATATAGATTCATCGTTATATCTATCTTAAGCTTCATCATTTCTATATTTGGGGTAACAGCTGACACTCTCATTTGTATCCCAGCTATCGAGAACGTATTCATGTGGTTCATTTTGTTAATTTTCTTATTTGTGTTTCTAAAATTGTCAACCCATTGTCTAGCTCTTCTAGAGTGATAATTAATGGTGACAGTATTCTAATAATATTTTTGTGTGTTCCAGCACTCAGTATAATAAGTCCGTTTTCATAACACGCTTCTACAATTTTCTTACAGATAGTGGTATCAGGGGTTTTGGGGTCTCCGTTCTGAACGAATTCCATCCCAACCATTGCTCCAACTCCGCGTACATCGCCTATTGCAGGACATTCTTCTTTTAGTTTAGTCAATCTAGTGTGTATTATATCCCCAACCAAAAGAGCTTTTTCATTTAGATTGATATCTTTCATGTACTGAATAGTTGCTAAAGATGCAGCACAACTTATAGGACTACCTATATAAGTCCCACCAATAGACCCAATGGCTGCAGCATCCATTATTTCAGCTTTCCCTACTACGGCTGCTATTGGAAGCCCAGAACCCATTGATTTGGCATAGGTACTAATATCTGGAACGACATTATAATATTGCCAGCTTGCCCAGTGACCAGTTCTACAAAATCCACTTTGGACTTCATCCATTATTAGCATTACGCCATTTTCATCACAGAATGTTCTTAACCCTTCTAGATAAGCTTTAGGAACGGGGTTAAACCCACCTTCACCTTGTATAGGTTCTATAATTATTGCAGCAAGATTATTAATATCTACTAAATTAAGTGTGCTTTCTTGTAAGAGATTTAGTTCGTCTTGTACGAACTCTTCCATACTTCTACCATTACTTTTTGTATAAAAGTTGGGAAAAGGAAGTCGATATACTTCTGGAGCGAATGGACCACAGTCAATTTTATAGCTGACTTTACTTGTAAGTGACATAGCCATCATAGTTCTACCATGATATGCGTCCGAGAAACAGAGTATGCCTTGTCTTTTAGTTGCTTGACGAGCGATTTTTATTGCATTTTCTACTGCCTCAGCACCTGTTGATACTAGCATAGCTTTAGTTTTTTCACCATGAGGTAGTATTTCTACTAATTCCTCACAAAGCTGTATATAAGGTTCGTATGTAACTACATTAAAACTAGTGTGTATATATTTACCTGCTTGCTCACGAATAGCCTCTACTACTGTTTCAGGACAATGACCAGCATTAACAACTCCAATTCCACCTGCAAAGTCGATTAATTCTCTTCCATCAACTTCAGTAATAATAGCACCCTTTGCGTGACTAACTGTTGCTGTATTGAATACCCCAACTCCGTTAGCTACGACATCTTTTCTGCGCTCGAATAGCTGGGCAGATTTACTAACTTCTTTTATCATAAATTTAATTATTAAAGTTCTAAATATTTTAATTATTTTCAAATTACGTATACAGATTACGGTTTTTTTTTATTAAATGCAATTAATATTTTGAATATTCTATTACAAACTAGTCACTTATTGAACTTCAATCTAACTTTTTCAATGAAGCATTATAGTAAACATAATGTTCAGAGTTGTGCTACGTGATAGTTCAAATCGAAAGAATAGCAGTTGGTTTAAGTTAAACATTAGTAATGGTGATATTATCATTATTCTGGACTTTTGTACCATTCCTACTCTAGTGTGATATCTGAGGTACTTGATTAAATGTACATTATGGGGTATGCAATACATTTGAAAGATAATATTTGGTTTAGAAATGAATAGTACAAAAAAAAATCCCATCTATTGGAATAGACAGGACTGCAAGCTGAGAGTTATATATATAACTTAATTATAAAAAATAAATTTTCTTAGTTAGGTAAAACAGATACCCAAGTTCTATTATTTGCTTTCTTATGAAACTTCACAGTTCCTTCAGTAAGAGCAAATATAGTGTAATCTTTACCAAGACCAACGTTAACACCTGGTTTGTATTTAGTGCCAAGTTGTCTGATAATGATGTTACCCGGAATTACTTCTTCGCCACCAAATTTCTTAACTCCTCTTCTCTGACCTTGTGAGTCTCTACCGTTTCTAACGGATCCCTGACCTTTCTTGTGAGCCATGTTATTCTCTCCTTAAACTGATATATCAGTGATTTGAATTCTTGTGTAATTTTGACGGTGACCATTTAATTTTTGGTAACCTTTTCTTCTTTTCTTGTGGAAAATTAGAATCTTTCTATCTTTTTTATGCTCTAATATCATACCAGTTACTTTAGCGCCATCAATTAATGGGCTACCGAAAGTGAAATTTCCATCTTTTTCGTTCAATAGAACGTTTGAAAATTCAACGCTATCGCCTGGGTTACCTTCTAATAAAGGAACACTTAGCTTTGCATCTTTTTCAACTTCGTATTGGAAACCAGCTATTTCTACAACAGTTGCCATTTGTTTTTCCGAATGTAATTTTTAATAGACTTCAAATATAATTGTTTAATTATTTATATACAAGAAAATAACTTCAGTTTACAATAATTATTTTTTTATTTCATAAGCATAATGAATCAAAGCATCGCCTTTGTGCACTACTGGTGCATTGTTCACGCCTATTACTCTTGCGTTTCTACTTGCGAATATTTCAAACTCTTCATGGCCAAATGGTTCAGCAATATGACCAATCTTTTCTTTATTCTTTATTTCTTGACCCAATTCTACATAAGATGAAAACATACCGGCATATTTAGCTCTTAGCCAATCACTTTTGAGGTAAATGACGGTTTCTTCCTCGGGTAGTGGTGCTTCTTTTATCATATTCAGATATTTCATTAATCGAAGTGTACCGTTTATACCCTCTTGGATAGCATGTTCAGAGAATCGCAATGACTCCCCAGCTTCGTAAACTAATATATGCTTATCTTTTCTATAAGCGGCCTTACGAAATGAATGCTCTATTAAAGGTGAATTTAGAATCATAGGAGGTGCAAAACCTCTTGCTAATACTAAATTCTCCGGCACGGTGAATGCACATCTAATCTGAGGATAATTTGAACGCGATGCTCCACCAGTATGAAAATCAATTCCGTAATCAATTAAAGGTATTATCTGATGCATTAGTGTATGTGCTATTAGCTTAGCTAATGAACCATTCTTTGAACCAGGAAAACTACGATTAATATCTTTTCCATCTGGTACGCCACGTACATTCTGCAAAAAGCCATAAGCGTTCACTAATGGCATTGCTATAACAGTACCGCAATCAGGTATTATCGAACCATTATTTATCATTCTTCGGATTATTTCTATTCCGTTCAGTTCATCGCCGTGAAGCCCACCAGTTAATAACAAAACAGGACCATCTTTTTTACCACGGTACACATGTACAGGTAAATTGATAGTTGTGTAAGTTGGAAGTCGGGCTATTTTTAAATGAATTTCTTCTATTTCGCCGATATGGACTTTCTTTCCTGCTATGTTTATTACTTCTGGCATTAGATAGCATCCTTCTTAGTTGAATATATGAACTCTGGACTAGCATTCGAATTAATGGTGTCTTCAGATACTATACATTTCCTTAGGCCTTTCATCTCTGGTACTATATACATAATATCAAGCATTGCTGCCTCCACCATTGATCTTAGTCCTCTGGCACCTGTCTTGCTCTTCATTGCTTTGTTGGCAATAGCTTTTAGTGCTTCGTCTGTGAACTCTAGTTCCACACCTTCGTAAGCAAAAAGCTTTTGGTATTGCTTGATAACCGCATTTTTCGGCTTAGTTAGTATGTCTAACATAGCTTCTTCACTCAAAGAGTTAAGTGCAGTTATTATAGGCATACGCCCAACTAACTCAGGGATAAAGCCATACTTTACTATGTCTTCTGCTTCTACTCTATTGAATAAATCATCTTTTTCATCAGTTATACCTTCATCGTCATCGGTTACGAATCCAACTGTTTGCTTTTTCAACCTTTGAGAAATTACTTGCTCTAATCCATCGAACGCACCGCCTAATATAAATAGTATATTAGTAGTGTCAACATAGATTAACTTTTGCTCAGGGTGCTTTCTACCACCTTTAGGAGGTATTCCAGCTTTAGTACCTTCTAGTATTTTCAGAAGTGCTTGTTGCACACCTTCACCAGAAACATCACGAGTTATACTAGATGATTCGCTCTTGCGACCAATCTTATCTATTTCGTCTATGTATATTATCCCACGTTGAGCCGCTTTCTCGTCATAATCTGCATTTTGCAATAGTGCTAATAGTACAGTCTCTACATCATCACCCACATATCCAGCTTCAGTAACGGTAGTAGCATCGGCTATAGCGAAAGGTACATTCAGCGAGCGAGCGAGCGTTTTAGCTAACAAAGTCTTACCAGTACCCGTTGGGCCTAGCATAAGTACGTTGCTTTTCTCTAATTCTACTGAATCGAACTCGTTATCCAATGATAAATTTGATATTCTCTTATAGTGATTGTAAACAGCGACAGAAAGTACTTGCTTAGCTTTTTCTTGACCGATTACATATTCATCTAGCTTTTCTTTGAGCTTTTTGGGAGTAGATAGGTTAATATCAAAGTTTATAGCACTTTCGTTCTTTTTATTAGCACTAAGTAATTCATGCGAAGTATTAATACATACATCACATATATATACTTCTTGGACACCTTCTATTAGACTTTCTACTTCCTTCGAGTTACGTCCGCAAAATGAACAGACTACTTGAAATGGGTATTTTCCTTTTTTTCCACTCATGCTAATTTGGTACCTGGTAAAAGAATTTTGTCTATTAATCCATACTCTAGTGCTTCTTCTGGAGTCATATAGTTATCTCTATCAGCATCTTTTTTGATTTGCTCAGCATCTTTACCACTATTTTCACCAATGATTTTATATAATACTTCTCTTATGCGAAGTATCTCGCGTGTGTATATTTCTATATCTGCAGATTGACCTTGTGTACCACCAGAAGGTTGGTGCATCATTATTCGTGAGTGGGGTAGAGCAAATCGCTTACCTCGAGTACCTGCACATAGTAAGACTTGCGCCATAGAGGCAGCCATTCCCATACAGATAGTTGTTATATCAGGTTTGATAAATTTCATAGTATCATAGATAGCCAATCCAGCCGTCACGCTTCCACCGGGTGAATTGATATATAGGTTCACATCTTTCTTTGGGTTCTGCGAAGATAAAAACAGTAGTTGAGCAATAACAGAATTCGCCATGTGGTCATCAATTGGACCCGCGATAAATACGATATTCTCTTTTAATAGTCTTGAATATATGTCGTAAGATCTTTCGCCACGACTAGTAGTTTCAATTATATAAGGGATGATTGAATTATTCATCTAAAAGTTTTCCGAATTTGGTTTTATAAAACATTCTAAAATAACGAATAAGTAGCAAAGTTTATTTTTATTCAAAAAAAATCCTGCTTCCGAATGAAAGCAGGATTGTAAAATACAAACTCTTTTGCTAATTGTTATTTAGTAATAACAACTGGTAATTGAGTAGTTTTGCCGTTAACGTTAGCGTTTAGGTAATAAGTACCAGAGCTTAGTTGTGCAGCGTTTAACTCAAGAGTGTTAGAAGTAGAAACACCACTAAAGATATTTCTAACTACTTTACCAGTAGCGTCAATTAATTCTAAATCTAGATTCACAGAACCGTTGATATCTAAGTTGATTTCAGAACTGTTTACTACTGGGTTAGGACCTACTGTCATAGTAAATACATTAGGTATAATACCAGTAACTGAAGCAGTACCAGAAGAAATACCAATACCCATAACAGTAAGAACACTGTTCGGATTAGCTTTATCGTTAGAAACGATAGTTATTTCATCTGAGTAGTTTTTAATTTCAGTCGGTGTAAATTCTATATTAACATTAACTGTTTGACCAGCATCAACTGTTAGAGGTGTAGAACCTTTCACTTTGAAGTTAGAACCAGTTTTAAAGTTAATAGCAGATATAACTAGTGCTTCGTCGCCTGTGTTAGATATTTTAAGTGTTTCAGAACCAGTTTGGTCTTGTTTGATTTCACCGAATACAACTTGAGTTGTGTTTAGAGAAATAGAAGGTCCTTTTGCTGTAGCACCAGTTCCTTTCAACCAAGTAAGTATGTTCTTGAATAGTAAATCTCTGTTAGGATTATTAATTGGGTCAAGAGGAATTGAAACAAAAACTGTTCTTTGTCCATTATTATCTAATTTCAAACCAATTTTATTGTTGTCTGCAGTTACACCAAGTGAAGCATTTACAGGTGTGATAAGGAATGCTTCAGCACTAGTTTTACCATTGAAACTGAAACAAGTTGCATAAGTAGCGTAGTTAGGATATGCTTGTGAATACGCTTCGTTTAACGAAAATACCATGCCATTACTAATTTCATCTCCAGAAATACCAGTTATAGGTAAACTACTTAATTGATTGTTAGCAACTAAACCAAAAAATCGTGTATATTCTACGCCTAGCTTATTTCTGAAAAAGTCAGTTGCAGCAGCAGAAGGAGATGCATCTGTAACAACACCACCATAATTAACCATGTCTAAAACACCAGTTATCATAAAGTCAGTACCACTGTTCATCCAACTATTAATTAATTCTAAAGTTTTTGCAGTTTCTTCAGTAGAGAATGCTAGACTTCTATCAGATGTAGTTAATACAGCAGTTTTGAAATTTGCCATTTGAGGGAAATTTGCAATAACATCTGAAGCACCAGAAACCATTACAGCATTAGGCATAACACCACTGTTGACAACACCAGTTACGACAGGAGCTAATGCGTCTTCAAACCCATAGATAATTGCATTATCAATGTTTTCTGACATAAAGTAAGCCGTTGCATCTGTTTTTACTACTTTTTTACCATTATCTCTTGGAGTAATAGTTAGATTTACTTGTCCAAATCCTTCGATTTTATTTTTAAGAACTTCGACTTGAATCTTTCTAGTTGCATTAGGGGCTAAAGTTACTGAAGTATTACTTACAGAAATACCCCAACCTGCAGGTAGAACAGAGTTGTTAGCATTAATTGCTATATCAGCAGTTATTCCCCATTCCTGTTCGTTAGTTAGTGTGATTTCAGCTATATGTTTAGTATCATCTACTACGCTAATATAAGCGTCAGTTACAGTAGCAGCCAATTTGTCTCTTGGTACTTCAGGTTTACCAACTCGGTCTGCATTGATAATCTCTTTATTGTCTTTATTGTGTACTACTGCCACAAAATAAGCTCTATTTTTATCTGTTACATTCAAAGCTGATACATTTCCTGTGTAAACTTGCTTGTAAGTTCCAGCTGGAACTGTACCTGCAGGGAATGTCCCTTGTTCGCCTTCTAGACCAGCAGTAGCACCTCTGAACACATTCATGTGTACAAAGTTTTTAATAGACGCTGCTTCAGTAAAAAATTTAGAACTTTCATATCCAGCTCTACCACTAAGATAATTAGATTGATCCCATCCTGTGCCAGAACCCATCATTGAATCTTGTACAGCCCATAGATTGAATGTTAAGTTAGCATTAACTGGTGATTCAACTGTAGCTGTGATAGTTGCTGTATAAGCACCTGTTGACTTGTTATAGTCCAAATCTAGCTTTACACCAACTGGAACGTCATTACCAATATATTGTTTAGTCATAGGTGTCCAAACGCCATCAGATTGTGCTATTTTACCACCATTAATTATTCTACTTACAGATCCACTGGGATAACCTGTTAGACCAATCATTGTAGCAAGTGGTGTTTGATAAGTTGAAATCGCCATCTGATCACCATTGTGAACCGCAACGCCGATAACTTCATCACCAAATTCATCTTCTAGCTTTTCTAAAGATTCCATCCCTCTAGGACACCAACCGCACCATGCGCCTGTATGATCCTCTATCACTATCTTTCTTTTTGCAGCTTCCGCTGTGTTTGCTGCGAACATCCCTGTCAAGGCAATTGTCAGTGCCATCAGGACTAAAGTAAATTTATTTCTCATTATGAGACCTCTATAAATGATTATTAAAAAATTAAATATATTCTTTTCTATCTCAGTAAAGACAATTCTAAGAAAGTAAAGTTACAAAAAGTGTATAAATAATTCAACACTTTATTTTTCACTAAATGTTATTATTCGTTTTGTTTTGTAAATTAACGACCAATTCCTTATTTTTGTATTCTTAATTGATGGCGATCGTAGCTCAGTTGGTAGAGCCCCGGTTTGTGGTTCCGGTTGTCGCGGGTTCGAGTCCCGTCGTTCGCCCAAAAGATTAATAAAAAAGCCAATCTCACGATTGGCTTTTTCTATTTTTTAGCATTTTATACCACTTTTTCTAGCATATTGAAAAAAGTAGTGCTTTGTCTTCTATTTGTCTATTACTTCACATCGTCCGTTTTCTACGTCTTCTAATACTTTTTTGAATTTCACATCTTTTACTACTTTACCATCAGTATATCGTACAGAAACTTTGTCATTTCTTCCAATATCAATTTTCTGAGGACCTTCATCGCGTACAGTAGTCGCTTGACCACCTTGTGGGCCTTGTTGTCTTGGAGCGGCAGCTGCACCGTAGCCCTGCGATTGACCAGTTGGAACATCGTTTCTTCGCTCATATTTTACGTTCTTATTAGCATCACTTGGCGCTAATACTAATGTTTGCTCTTTCTGAGTGGACTCTTTTCCTTTATTGTCAGTTGTTTTCACTTCTCTTTCTACTATCTGAGGGAAGTATTTGAATGCAAAATGCACTGTCTCTTCGTTGACTTCTTTGATGAATTCAATGAATATTTTATACGCTTCTTGTTTGTATTCTAATAGTGGGTCTTTCTGACCATAAGAACGTAGATGAATACCTTCTTTTAGGTCGTCCATTACTCGTAAGTGGTCTTTCCATTGGTCATCTATAGTTCGGAGTGCAGCGACTTTCTCTAACTGCTTCATGAATTCTGGTGAAGTCATCTCCTCTTTCTTAGTATAGAACTCTTCTGCTGCTTTGTGAATTTCATTTACAAATTCATCCACAGTCATATTTTTGAATTGTTCATCTGTAATATGGATGTTCAATAATAGCTTTGCACGAGCTGTATTCATTATCTCTTCAGCTACGTCTTCTTCACTGCCTACGAAATCTTGGTACCAATCATTGGCCAAATCCTCGATGTATTCGAAGAATTCACCTTTCAGACGGTCACCCCTTAGCGCTTGTTTTCTACGAGTGTAAACAACGTCACGTTGTTGGTTCATTACGTCATCATAATCGATTAGACGCTTACGAACACCGAAATTATTTTCTTCTACTTTCTGTTGAGCTTTTTCAACTGATTTGGTAATCATATTGTGCTCTATTGCTTCGCCTTCAGGGATTTTTAGTTTATCCATTACTGTTGCAATTCTATCACCACCAGCACCGAATAACCTGATTAGATTATCTTCCAGTGAGATATAGAACTGCGAACTACCTGGATCACCTTGACGACCAGCACGACCACGTAACTGTCTATCTATACGACGTGAATCGTGTCTTTCGGAGCCAAGAATAGCCAAACCACCAGCATCACGTACCTCTGGGGCAATCTTAATATCCGTACCACGACCTGCCATATTCGTTGCTATAGTGATAGCACCTTTCTTACCAGCACCTGCAACAATCTCTGCTTCACGAGCATGTTGCTTTGCGTTCAATACATTATGATTAATTTTTCTTCTTTGTAGTAGCTTACTAAGTATTTCAGACACTTCGACATTCGGAGTACCAACTAGTATCGCTTGACCATTATCTCTAAGTTTAACTACTTGATCAATAAGTGCGTTGTATTTTTCGCGTTTAGTCTTAAAGATTAAATCATTCAAATCTTTTCTTTGGATTGGAACATTAGTGGGGATAACCACAACTTCCAATTTATAAATCTTTTCGAATTCAGCTTCTTCTGTTTCAGCAGTACCAGTCATACCAGCTAGTTTGTTATACTGACGGTAGTAGTTTTGAAGAGTAATTGTAGCTAGAGTTTGAGTGTCCCTTTCAACTTTTACATTCTCTTTTGCTTCTATCGCTTGGTGTAAACCTTCTGAGTAACGACGACCATCTAAAACACGTCCAGTATGTTCATCTACAATTTGTATTTTACCATCTTGAATTACATAATCTACGTCTGCTTCGTATAATGAGTATGCTCTTAGTAATTGTTGGATAGTATGAACTTTATCACTTCTATCAGAGTAAACTCTATTGATTTCGACTATCTTCTTTTGTTTTTCTTCTTCTGAGATTTCCGTATCACCTTCTATTTCACTCATCTGAGCAGTGATATCTGGGAGTAAGTATGTATCTTTATCATCAAGATTCTGAGTAAGTAAGTTTCTCCCCTTCTCTTGTATATCTATTCCATGATTTTTCTCATCAATAGTATAGAATAGATTGTCATCTACTTCGCGCATCATCTGACCTTGATCACGCATGTTATCCATTTCTACTTGATGTTTCAGCTTTTGAATTTCTGGATCTTGCATCATTTTCATCAATCGCTTGTGCTTCGGCAACCCACGTGATGCTTTTAGCATTAGCATACCAGCGGCTTCTCTATCTTCTTTTTTGTCTGATTCTAATAGTTCGGCTGCTTCTTTGAGATAGCCATTTACTAGTTTAGTTTGCTCATTCACTAACTGACTAACCCTTGGCTTCAACTCATCAAATATCTGATCTCCTTTTCCGACTGGTCCAGAGATAATTAATGGTGTACGCGCCTCATCTACTAATACTGAATCAATCTCATCGACTATTGCGAACCAATGATTCCTTTGTACCATGTGGTCTTGGTCAACAACCATATTATCACGTAGATAATCGAAACCGAATTCGTTATTAGTTCCGTAAGTTATATCTCTTTGATAAAGTTCTTTTCTTTGAGCATTATTCATCTTTGCTTCGATAGAACCAACGGTAATACCTAGAAAATCGAATACTGGCTTCATCCATGCACAATCACGCTTTGCAAGGTAATCGTTCACTGTTACTAAGTGAAGTCCTTTCCCAGCTAGTGCGTTCAGGTACATAGGCATAATAGATACTAAAGTTTTACCTTCACCAGTCTGCATTTCTGCGATTTTACCTTGGTGGATTACGATAGCTCCGATTAACTGCACATCGTAGGGAATCATATTCCATACATTTGTGTTACCAACGTACTCATAAGTATATTGACTTTCTGTTAGTCGGCGACAAACATCTTTGACAACAGCGTAAGCTTCTGGAAGTAATTCATCTAAAACTTCTTCTGTAGTTTCGAATATTTCCTTGTCTATTTCTTTGATTTTATCATAGAAATCATGGACTTCCGTATGGGTATAAGAGTTCTCGACTAATTTAGTTTGAATTTCCTTCTTTTGGTCTTCCAAATCTTTGATTGCAGCGTTAATCTTCTGCTTGAATTCATCAGTCTTTGCTTTTATTTCTTCATCAGTTTTAGTTTTTAAAGTTGAATAGATGGAATTGATTTCATCTACTATCGGGTTGATTTTCTTTATATCTTTATCCGATTTTTTACCACCGAAAGCTTTCGCAATTAGATTTAACATAATTTTATATTCGAGTTTATTTGATAACTTTTTTTTATTTTACAACTATTAACAATTGTATAGACTACAAACTTAATAATTTAACTTATAAACGAGTAAATCATAATGAAAATATTAGATATAGAGAAAAATTTCCTTGCCTTAGAAGAAGAGAATTCAAGTTTTGAAAACAGTAAAGTGGCGATTGTCTCTGCTCCCTATGAACATACAGTTAGTTATGGTGGTGGAACAAAAAATGGTCCCGACGCTATTATAAAAGCGAGTCAATTCGTAGAATTCTATGATGAGGAATTTGACAGAGAGCTTTGCTTTGAGCAAGGTATATGCACAGTAGAGCCAATAGATTTCGGTGGTAAAGCAAATAAAGAAGCACTGGATATGATATACAACCAAGTAAAAGAGCTTTTGGCGAAAGATAAATTTGTAATCACACTAGGTGGTGAACATACTATATCATCAGCTCCGATAAAAGCACACCACGAGAAATACCCAAATATGAGTGTACTTCAATTCGATGCACATTCAGATTTGAGAGACACCTATGAAGGTTCTAAATACTCACACGCTAGTATAATGGCAAGAACAGCAGAATTTTTCCCAAATGACAAAATAACACAAGTGGGAATAAGAGCTCAGTGCATAGAAGAAGCGAATTTCATCAAAGAAAACAAAGTCAATACATTCTACGCAAATGCAATAAGAAGGGGAGTGCACGGTCAAAATTGGCAACAATCTGTAGTTGATACACTCTCGGATGAAGTTTATATTACATTCGATGTGGACTATTTTGACCCGTCAATTATGCCAGCGACAGGTACACCTGAGCCAGACGGCTTACTATATCACGAGACTTTGGATTTGCTACGCAAGATAAAGGCCTCAGGCAAGCGAGTTATTGGTTTCGATGTAGTTGAGTTAGCTCCATTGGAGGGTCTATCGCATCCGGATATACTAACTGCTTCTCTAATATATAAGATGTTGAATATTGGGTATTGAGGGAATGAAAAATGAAACATCCTTATGAAGAATATGAAGTTGGACATATCTGTAAGATGAATATAGAACATTGGAAAGGTAGGGATTAGAAGACCTGAGCGTGAGAAACTACACTATTTTGATGATTATATTAACTACCCATTCCCAACAAACAATTTTAGTAGAGAGATTCGTGAAAAAAGTTATGAACTCAAAGACCATTTAGGTAATGTTAGATCAACTTTTTCAGATTTAAAACGTATAAAAACATCCCCCAGCGGTTTTGCCCTTGATCTGATTAATACAACTAACTATTATCCTTTTGGAATGCAAATGGCGATGAGAACACTAAACAACACAACTGAACCATTTCATAATGGAAGTTTGTACAGATATGGTTTCAATGGTAAAGAGTCAGACAATGAAATTGCAGGGGATGGGAATTCATATGATTATGGTTTTAGAATTTATAACCCGCAAATCGCCAAATTCTTATCAGTTGATCCATTATCGAAATCATATCCTTGGTATACTCCGTACCAGTTCGCAGGTAATAAACCTATATGGGCAATAGATTTAGATGGGTTAGAAGAATTCATCTTTCAATATACTTATAAGAATGGGACTGCCTCGTTACTAAGAAAAATAGATAATTCTGAATTAAGAGTAATTAATTTCCCTGAAAAAGATCAAGTAATTACAAAAATTGATAAACGTACTGGAGAACCAATGAATTTTTCTGAGATTGGAAAAGTCCAGTACAAATATTTTGATGAAGAAGGTAATCCACTAAATTTAAGAAGAAATTACAAAGGAGAGTATGTAAGAGGGGGAAATGAGTTCATGGAATTAGGTAATAACAACTTATTTGGTTCAATTTATATTGGTCCTTTTAACCCTACTCTTTCAATTAATGGAAGAGAAGAGCCAGATTATAGGAGAGAGCCACAAGACGAAGTAGATTACGCTGCGATGTTGCACGATATGAGATACGATAAGCAAGGAGCTAGCGGATGGGACGGGGCATTTTTTAATAGATTAGTTAGACCTGACGATGTTGATTTAGTAAATTCTTCTAATAGCGTTTTAAATAGAAATAATGGGATAGATAAAGTTACTAATATGCCTATTAGTTCTCAAACAAAATCAAGAGCACAAGGTGTATCAGCATTATTTCAATGGATACTCCAACATACTAAACCTGAAGTTGTTAGACCATCTGTATTTTCACCTACTAATCCAGGTGTCAACTTAAATGGATCAAAATGGTAGAAGTAAATTAATTTGTGTTATAATATTCTTACGGAAAATATCTTTATAAAAGCGTATTTCAGAATTACTCAAGCTAATTTGAGATCCAATGTAATCACCAGATTTAGCTCCTGAGAAAAGTATTATTAATGATGAATTTGAGTCTAGCTCTAAAGTATTATAACGTAAAATATAATTACTTTCATTAACTAATATAGAAACATAGTTGTAATCCAAAAAAATTGACTTAACATCTTCAGGATAGGGGTCGTCTATTTTTAGAGAATTAAAATAGTCATTTGAATTAATAAATTTGATATTATTATTTTTAGTTGCTATATCTAATATTAGGGAGTCAAGGACATCTGTTGTAGTTTTAAATTGGTATGTCTCTATACTACCAACTGTTCCAGCCCCTATGAAATTATAAGCGAGAAATAAAATTAATATGAATCCTAGGGAAAATATACTTGCTATTATTAAAATTATTTTTTTCATGGTTTAGGTTTTAGTATTTTTTATTTCATTTAAGACAGGTAATTGTACCATAAGGCTTTCAAACTCTTTTTATTTCACCACTATAAACTTAAACATCTCAACTTCGTTTCCAATAACAACTTTCAAGAAGTAAACACCAGTATTCAAATATTCAATACTAATTGATTGAGTATATTTATTTGATTTATAGATAGTTTTTGAACTAATATCTAATAGTTCTACTTGGTTATAGTTTATATTATCGAAGACAATAAGATTATTATCTAAATCTAGTCTTATATTATCTGAATCTTGTATGTCTTTTACACTATTAGTAGAAGTTGAGAATGATATACACTGAGAATAGTCAATACAGCCTTGTTTAGTTATTTCTACCTTATAATCACCATCTTCTATAGGTGTATATTCTTTCTGAGTGGCATCTGCTAGTAGTACGTCTCCTTCGCAATTGTACCATTGGTATTCACCAGAACTTTCAGAAGATACCAGTTTACCACTTTGTTGCTTCACACTTAGATTTATAGCTACATCTCTAATATCAATCTCTAAAGTAGAATCGCAATCAAAACCTTTTTGCTTTAAGTTCTGAGTAAAGTTTCCTTGCTTGGTATATTCGACATCATTTATTGATATCGCATCATTTTTACATTTTACGGTATCTAGTTTATTAGTTGTCGGAAAACAAACTTCATAACAACTAGAAATATATTCACATTGACCTTTTGTTAATTTGACTCTGTACTTACCAGTTTTAGTAGGTGTATATAAAATCCTATTCTCGCTAATTAATATTCCTAACCCTTCCAAACCATCACACGAAAACCATTCGTATTTGTCAGCTTTTGTTTCTAGGCATCTGATTGTTTTATTATCAACTCTTATCTCATCATCCAATTCATTTTTATATACAGTTAAAGTATGTATAGAATCACAATAGGAGTATGTTTCTACAGTATCACTATAAACACCAGCTTCAGTAATAGTATCTCCATCAAAAACTATAGATTCACCAAAACAGATTTTGAAATCACTTTCTACTCGAATAGTATCAAAGCAATCATATTCTATTATGAAATAGTTGAATATTTGATTTCGTTGATTAATCCATTGCCCAGGTTCCGTTTGCGTTACTTTTTTTGTAGTATCATAGTATGCTTCAAGTGACATAGAAATAGCACATAAGTCTTGAATCCTAATGGGAAACGTTTGTTTACCATCTTTTTTTCCCCAATTAACATAACCACCGTCTAATACTTTTCCATAATCAAATCTTCCAAAATAGAAATCCCTTATAGAATCTTTAGAATTTCGAAACATCCATGTACAAGTATCAATAAAGTCAAGCCCCCCAATCCAAATATTATGATTAGTTCTGAAGTCATTATCAACTAATTGAACACCATATTTAGTTGGCAATTCATTTGTGAGGAAGTTTAGAATTGCATCATTTTCTTCCTGGCTTTCAATCACTGTTAAATATCCACCCCTATTTTCAGCACATTCAGATGCATGGGGCCACCATTTACTTTGTTTGATAAACTCATATTTCTTTCCATGATAACTGAATTCATAAACATTTTCTTCATCAACACAATCTTTAGAATAAGCAATTGATGATAAAATAATAGCAGTTATTATTAATAGTATTAGTTTTTTCATGGTGCATCCTTAAAAAGAGTTCTTTTGTAAAGATTCAAAATACAGAATTCTAATAAAATAGAAAAATTTTGAGGTGGAATTATGCATTCGACTATAACCAAAGGCAATACTTTCTTTAAAATCCCTGTGAATTCTGATTCAATCAATCAAATCCGTGAAATTCTGTAATCAAAATAATCGTGATACAGAATAGCCCCTAGACCCATCCGATACTGCGTGGCCTCTGAGTGGCGAATACATTGGTACAATCTGTGATATAGACATAAAAAAAAGAGACGAATTAATTTCGTCTCTTTTTAGTTTTATTCTATTCATTTGAGATTGCCGCGTCATATCAGCAAGTTGATATTTCTCGCAATGACAGGGAAATACTATTGGTCAGATGCTTGGACTTTAGCTTTTTCAGCTTGCATGTGTTTGTAATCTGCAAGAAATTTTTCTAGTCCAGAATCTGTTAATGGATGCTTAAGTGATTGCATAAGTACATTGTAAGGTACAGTTGCTATATCAGCACCCGCAGTAGCGGAAGCGATTAGGTGACCTTGGTGACGGATAGATGCAGCGATTATCTGCGATTCGAATCCGTTTACGTCCCATATCTCAGCTACTTCGTCTATTACTTGATTACCGTCGTGTCCCATATCGTCTAATCTTCCCATAAATACTGATACGTAAGTCGCACCGGCATTATTAGCTGCTATAGCTTGTGTTGGGCTGAAGATTAGAGTTACGTTAGTTGGTATATCTCTTCTACTTAATTCTTTTACCGCTTTTAGTCCTTCACCAATCATTGGGATTTTGATTGTAGCTTTCGGGAACCAAGACAAAATACCCTCAGCTTCAGCTAGCATATCATCTTTTTTGATTGAGTTTACTTCAACTGAAAGGTGACCACCTACTAGTTCGTGAATTTCTAATATTCTTTTCTTAACATCTACGTTTGGGTCTTCTTTAGCAAGTAAGCTAGGGTTAGTAGTTACGCCCGAAATGATACCCATTTCGTTGACTTCTCTTATGTGGTCTATATTGGCTGTGTCTATATATAATTGCATTTGAATACCCGATTGTATGTTATTTGATATATTATTAGTTACAAAAATAGCAATTTAAGGGTTAAAATGAAATGAATTATTCCTCATCATCACTATCATTCGGAGGCAAAATCTCTAAAATGGGAAACAAAGTATCGAATGAAACTCGCAATTCATCGACTGTTCCGTTATTATCTATCACAAAATCTGCAAGTTTCTTTTTCTCAATTGGATTTAATTGCGATTTCATAATAGTTCTTATTTTTTCCTCACTCAAACTACTACGTTTTTGAACTCTTTCTATTACTTTATCTTCGTCAGTATGTACAGTTATCACATAATCGTAACCCTCTGCCATGCCTGACTCATACATAAGGGCACTTTCGACAAATATCCTCTTGCTCCCACTATTCGCCAATTCTTCTAACTGGTTCATAATAGATTCAATTGCATAAGGATGCACAATTTGATTTATTTTTTTCACTTGTGAATGATTAGTATCGAATATCAAATCGGATAGTAATGACTTATTCAACTCGCCACCATCTAAGTATATACTATTACCAAACTCTGCTATAAGCTTGTTTTTTAACTCCTCATTAGAACTCATTTCTTCTTTCGCAATTTCATCGCTTGAAAGCACTGAGTATCCTCGCTCTCTAATCCATTTGGAAATTGTAGATTTGCCAGAGCCAATGCCGCCTGTAATTCCTATTATTACTACGTCTTCGTGATTTGTCATTTATGATTATTTTTTATTGAATTATTATTATGAAAATTAACCAAATGCAATGTTAAAACAAAATAGAGATTAAAGTATTGAGATTTAATAATGAGTTTATAGAGGTTGGACTCTTAGGTCGCTACGCTTCCTCTGAGTGACGAGATGGTAGTGCCCTAACTTAATAAATTGTTTTATTAGTATATAAACAAAAGAGACTGCCATTTCAGAAATGCAGCCTCTTATTTCATATTCAAATATAAATAGTGTTGAACTTGTCGCTATTTGAATCCCTTTATTCCACCTGCAATCAGTGAAATTATAAATAAAACTAAGAAAATAAAGAATAAAATCTTAGCGATAGAGGCCGCACCCGCCGCTATACCACCGAATCCAAATACAGCAGCCACAATAGCTACTACCAAAAAAATAACTACCCATCTTAACATAATACACTCCATAAGTTATTATAAAATAAGACTCATATATGGTTAACGCTATTATATGTCATATATTTTACACATTTATCATTTTTCATTTTTAATCATTTTATAACTATATTAGTATTATGAAAATCAACCTAAGAAATTATAATTATCTAAGAGTATTTAATGCTTCACCCGAAGTACGTGTGGCAGATGTGGACTTTAACACGGAAAATATACTCTCTCTACTCCAAATAGCCAATAAAGAACAGGCGGATATATGCTTGTTCCCAGAACTTGCCATATCTTCCTATTCTTGTAATGATTTGTTTTTCAACTCATCACTACTAGATGCAGTAGAACAGAGTTTGGATAGAATAAAAGTTGAATCGAAAGATATAGATGCACTAATAGTAGTGGGTGCTCCACTTCGTAGCTCAGGACGATTATTCAATTGTGCTGTGGTCATCAACAGAGGTGAAATCATTGGGATTATTCCGAAGAAGTATATTATTAGTACTAACGAATTTTACGAAGAACGATGGTTCTCTTCTGATGTTGATAGGCGATTTGATACTATTAAAATAAACAATGAAATACTTCCATTTGGTAGTGACATTATATTCCAAGCTGAAGAAAGACCCGATGTAAGAGTTGGTATAGAGATATGTGAAGACCTATGGGCAGTAAAGCCACCGAGCTTAGATTTGTGTCTTGCTGGTGCTAATGTACTTTTGAACTTGAGTGCTAGTAATGAGCTTCTATCCAAATCAGATTATAGACGTGAGTTAGTAACAACACAATCAGCTAGAACCCTCTCTACCTATATATACTCGTCTTGTGGCTCTGGTGAATCAACAACGGATGTAATATACTCTGGTCATCTAATCAATTCGGAGAATGGTAAATTACTAAAGGAAACTAGGAATTTCGACTTCGATGCACATTATATTATTTCTGATATTGATTTGGAAAAAATATATAATGCTCGATTGAAAAACAGTTCTTATGGTTTCGAACAACCTGCATTCGATTATAGAATACTGAAATTCAATATTAGCGATAAAATCACAGACAAAATCTATCGTGAATTTTCTAAGAATCCATTTATTATAGAAAATGAAGATAAAGCTGATGAGCTAGTGGCAGAAATATTAGATTTTCAATCAACTGCCCTTGCAAAAAGGTTACTCCATATAAATGGGAAGAGCGTTGTTCTAGGAGTATCTGGTGGATTGGATTCTACTTTGGCTCTGCTAGTTGCTTATAAGGCGTTTCAAAAACTAAAGCTAGATGTCATAAACATATATGGGCTAATACTTCCCGGACTCGGTTCTTCTGAAAGAACTAATAGTAATGCAATAGATTTAAATAAGAACCTCGGAATAACTAGTAAAATTATAGATATAAGCACTGCTGTGAATAATCACTTTATTGATATAGGGCATGACTCTAATGATATTTCCATTGTTTATGAGAATGCTCAGGCTAGAGAACGTACACAAATACTAATGGATTATGCTAATAAAGTCAATGGAATCGTAGTAGGTACTGGAGATCTGTCTGAGATAGCTCTTGGATGGTCAACTTATAATGCAGATCACATGTCTATGTATAATGTTAACTCCGGTTTACCCAAAACAGTAATTCAGTTTATGATACGCACTCTTTGTAAATGGGAGGAGTATAAGGAAATCAGTGCACTCCTCTCCGACATAGTAGAAACACCTATTAGCCCTGAGTTAGTACCTATACAAAACAATGAGATTCAGAATACTGAACAAATTATCGGCCCTTATGAGGTTCACGATGTTATTCTCTATTATTTTATCAAACATTCTTTCAAACCAAGTAAGATTTTCTTTATATTGCAAAGGATTTTCACTGATAAATATTCAAATAATGAGTTAATAAATTGGCTAGAAATATTTTTCAAAAGATTCTTCTCAAGTCAATTTAAACGTTCTTGTATTCCAGATGGGATTAAAATTGGATCAGTATCACTATCGCCGAGAGGTGATTGGCGAATGCCTTCTGATACGGTTGGAAAAGTCTGGTTTTCGGAAATTGAAAAATTAAGGAGTGAATTATGATAGAACCAACAGAAAGCAACCCTATAAGATTAATACTAGCCGATGACCATGAAATTGTAAGAGCTGGTATAAGAAGATTATTGTCTATAGATAGAAGTATAAAGATAGTGGATGAAGCGGATAATGGACAAGATTTGGTAGATATAGTCAGCTATCACAAACCAGATGTAGTTTTATCTGATATTATGATGCCGAAACTTAATGGTATAGAGGCATTGAAGAAAATCAGAGATCTGAAAATAGATTGCTTTGTTATAATGCTAACTGCTTACGAAGATTCGTTTCATCTAGAAAATGCATTAGAGGCGGGTGCTGATGGTTATCTTTCAAAAGACATAAACGCACGAGAATTGATAGACTCCATTTTTGAAGTATTAAAAGGGGAGAGGGTATTCAGTAAAAGTGTAGTTAGATTGATAAAGAGAAAAGGTGCGAGTTCATCAGAATTAGAATCAACCCCAGTAGTCATAACAAGAAGAGAACAAGAGATACTCGACTTAGTAGCAAATGGAAAAACTAGTCAATATATAGCAGAAAAACTATTTATAAGTGTAAGGACTGTAGAATCTCATCGCTATAACTTGATGCAAAAACTTGATGTTAATAATGTTGCTGAACTAATAAGATATTCAATACTAAAGAGAACTACAGAATAACATCAGTAGTTCTAATTTAAAATTAAGTAGTACTACTTAATCAAAAAGCAGTTTGTATAACTTATATTTGTTATAATTATAAATAACAACACTCGATAATTGTCATAATATCGGTTATACAAATATGAAAAAAACTTTAATCCTTTTAGTAACAGTTCTATTTTCGTCAAGCGTGCTTTTCGGTCAAACTGAAAACGTAGGTGTTAATACAACTTCTCCAGATAATTCTGCAGCTCTTCACGTAACATATATAACAACTCCAAAAGGGGTGTTAGTTCCACGAATGACGATAGCACAACGTGCAACGGTTCCAACTCCAGCAAATGGATTGCTAATATTCAATACTGATAATAACAGATTCGAAGTATATGATGCTGGTGCTACTGCTTGGAGAGGATTACTTACTAATGCAAATGTTGGTACAGCCGCTTGGGCAAGAACTGGAAACTCAGGTACTACACCTGGTACAGATTTCCTCGGAACAACTGACAATCAAGATTTTACATTATTTACGAATAATATAGAAAGATCAAGAATACTAGCAAATGGTAATTTTGGTATTGGAACTAATAACCCATCTGCCTTATTGTCTGTAGGAACTACATCCCAATTTCAAGTTAATGGTACTGGTGCTATTAATGCAGCAACAGGCATTACTTCTTCTGGAAATATCACTTTCTCTGGTTTGGCTGCTAACAAATTTGTTAGAACTATAGCAGGTGGCCAACTTTCCACTTTCTCTTTTGGTAGAGACTTGTCAGTAACTGGAACTGATACAGCTTTAGTAATAGGTCTTCAAGGAAGAAATGTAGCAAGTACTGCTCCAACAGATGGACAAGTACTACAATGGAACAATACTCTTACTCAATGGCAACCTGGAACAATAGCAGGTGGCGGAAGTGGAAACACTTTAGATGCTGCTTATGATGAAGGTGGTGCTGGTTCTGGTCGTAGTATAAGTGTTACAGATGGCGCAGTACAGTTAACAGGTACAAATGCAACTGATGAAACTATCGAAATAACTAACTCAGGAAACGGTGGTGTTGCTTATCTAAAAAATACTGGGACTGGTAATACATTACTAGTCGAGTCAGATGGCGATACAACTCTAACTGTACAAACTGATGGTAAAGTTAAAATCGGTAAGAATGGTACGGGATTAGTTAATATAATCAAAGCAACTGTAAATAAAGATTTACCTCAAATTGATGCTGGTAAGGCAATTCAAGTGTCTTTCGCAGTTACTAATGCAGAAGTTGGATCATCTGTTATGATTTCTCCAGCAAATAGTTTAGGTGATGAAGTAGTTATTGCATATGCTAGAGTTTCAAGTGCAGGTAATGTTGATGTTAGGTTTAGAAATGTTCACCCTGCAACAAATGTTGATTTCACAGCAATGGACTTCTTTATAACAGTTATAAAATAATAAAAAAGATACTATATCTGAATGATTAAAAACTTTACAATATTTATTTCAATACTAGCTCTACTTAGTTACTCTGCTTATTCGCAAGCAGGACTAAACGTAAGCGGTAATGGTACACTTTTTATTAGCTCTAACGCTAAGTTAAAGGTAAATGGAGATGTACTCCTAGGTATTAGCTCTCAATTCACTCAGAGTACTGGTGATTCGATAATAGTAACTGGTAATTGGACTAATAACGGAACAATGACTCCTAATGGTGGTGTCACCCTCTTCAACTCTGGTGCTAACCAAACTATTGGTGGTAGCTCAGAATCAAAATTCTACAATGTATCTGTTAATAAGACAGCTGGTAATATACTTCTTACTGATGATGTATTAATTGAAAATAATCTAAGACTGCTTTCTAACTCATTAGTTGATATTTCTGATGATACTCTTACTATTGGTGAGACAGGGAGTATCTATACAGACAATGCTTTAGCTACATCTTTTACCAAAAACAGAAGTATATACACTTCATTAGGAATTAATAGTGGATTCCTTAGAAAGAATATTGCTAGTGCTGCCACACTTCCGTATAATTTTAGATTCCCACTTTCAACTAATGGTTCTCCCTCTAGCGTTTATACTTATGCCGACGTAACATTAATTGCTGGAAAGGTTACAATTGGTACAAATGCTTATGTGCAAGTTAAGCCAGTAACAACAGAGCACCCTGCATTGCAGATTTCTAATAATGCTTTGAAAAAGTATTGGGCGATTGATCAGAACAATTTGACTATATCGAGCCAAGGTGTAAATTTACTTTTCAAATATGATAATACTGAAGTCACTACTAACGAAGGTAACTATCAAGTACTTCAGTATTCTCCACCTTATCCAGATGGTGGAGCACAATGGTTTGTAAACCCAGGTGCTTCTAATCAAGTAGTTGATATAAATGCAGATTTGATTTACTCTGAACAAGTAAGCACTATTAAAGGTGATTGGACTGCAGGTATAGAAGAAGCTGCAATAGCTACATATTATAGTAGAGCCGATGGTAACTATAATGACCCGAATACTTGGTCAAAACTTGGTTTCGGTGGGGCTGCATCTACTACTATTCCTACTAATCCTTCTGATAGAGCAAGAATAAAAGATAATACAGTTACAGTTGTTGCAAATTCTAGTAAAATTGCAACTTTAAGTATAGAAGAAAATTCTACTGTTGTTTTCACTGGTGAGAATTATTTGGCTGCCGATTCTATTATAGTAAAAGATGATGCAAGATTAAGAATCACAAGTGCACAAGGTATAGACAATGGTGATACTCAAGGTAACTTAAGATCTCCTAATAAGAATATGTCTGAAAATGTATTCTATGTCTATGAAGGTACAGATGCTTTACAATATTCTGGTAATGGCTTACCTGCATCAGTTAGAACAATAATACTTAATAAGGCACTTCCCTCTAGAATTTTAGAAATGAATGATTTCGTTTCTATCAAAGATTCATTAGTTATAAATGATGGTATATTTGATATTGGTTCTTACTCTATCAATGGAGCTAGTGCTAATCGTACTTTGATTATGCGTGCTGGGGAGTTAAGAATAAGAAACTCTTTTCCTACTAATTACTCTGCTCCTTACTTTACAGCAGGTCTGATTAATTTCTTTGGCTCTGGTGCTACATCAGTTCCTACTAATATAACTTCACCCGCTGTATTGCAATATAACAAACTAGAGCTTTCTGGTAATAGAAGTGGTAATATAACTTTCCCTTCTAATGGACAGATAAAAATAGCGGATTCACTTAGAATCTCAAATCTTGATTTTAGTTCAACTACATATAAATTTTTGACTTCTGGTTCTACTGTTGTTTTTAATAAAAATGGTGGTAATCAGTATATTCCAATTAAGCCGAATAGTCCTGCCGATTCTGCGAATTATTTAATTTATCATAATTTGGTCTTAGATAGTACTGGGAACAAAAATCTGAAAGATGTTGGAACACCTTTATATATAGTGAAGGGTAATGTAACTATCAGGAACCAAGCAACATTTAATTCAAATGGATTCAACCTTTCGGTTGAAGGGAATTGGATTAATCAAGATGCAGGTAGTATATTCGTACCTGGTACAAACTCTGTATTGATGAACTCGCCTATTACTGCTTCTACTACTAATATAACTAGTCGTGATACAACTCAAAATCCATTCTATAATTTAGTTATAACTGGTAAAGGGATTGTTAGACCGCTAGATGAGTTAAAAATAAGAAATGATATAAGAATTGATTCTAGTTCAACTTTACTTCATCAAGCCACAAATATTACTTTGTCTGGTAATTGGTTGAATTATAAAGGTAACTATACAACTAATAACGCCAACTTATATTTGAATGGTACCGCTCTTCAAACTATTACTAAACCAAATGCAGATGAGGAGTTTGATAAGTTAATTCTTAGAAATCCGAATGGTGTTAATATAGCTGCTGTAGGTACAACTACAGAAAGTGGATTGAATATCAATGGCGATGTTACGTTAGAAACTGGTAATATAATTACTGGTAATAGAAGAGTAACAACACTAGCTAATGTTTTAAGACCCGGAGCAACTCCAGGCCATATAAATGGTACACAATGGAAGACAATACCAACTGGTCCGTCAACTACACTTTATGAAGTTGGGACTGCTACATCATATACTCCAGTGAATTTCACTGTGGATAGTATAGCTGGTTCTGCAGGGTTTATTGCTGTGAAAGCTGATACGCTAACAGGTACAACTTCTCCTATTACTACGGGACTATTACCTGCTAGTAGCTTGATGTCTGACCCTAAAAATGTTAGAAGACAATGGACAATATCTAAACCTACTACTTCAACTTTCTTGCTAGTAGATAGAACTTATACAGCTCAATTGAATTTCGTAGCTACAAATGATTTAAGAAATGGGGCAGACCCTAATTTCTTCGAAGCTAGATTATGGAATGGTTCTGCTTGGGTATTCCCACAAAGAATTGGTAACCCATACTTTGGTAGTAGAACAGCTAGTAGTATAAAATTCTTTAAGACTAAACAGTTCGGTACATTTATAACAGGTGAACCAACGAATTATAGTTTTTATAGTATCGCAAATAATAATTGGTCAACACCTGCCAGCTGGTCAACAGAAAGATTTGGTGGTATTCCGACTACTATAGAGCCAACTCTAGATGGTAATGTATATATTGGTGATAGTAAAAGAATAACTTTAGCGGCAAATAAAACAAATAATAAATATGTAAATATAGATTCAACTGGTATAATCAACTTCACAGCCAACAATAGTTTATTAGGTACGGGTGAATTTCGTTTAAATCAATATGGTAAAATGGAAATAGAACATTTCCAAGGTATAACTACTACTGGTGTAAGTGGCGCTGTGCAAATGGGTACGATGAATTACAATTATAACAATCATAATAAAGGTATTTTCGAATATAAAGGTACTTCTGCACAATTTATTGGTGCGGGTTTACCAGATAATACTTTCAGATTGATTATGAATAAGCCATCTAATTCACTTACGTTCAATCAATCTAGTAAAATAATATTAGATTCTTTATATCTGCAATCTGGTGATTTCACTTATAATACATCATTTACAATCCAAGGTAATTTGCGAAGAGCAGCTGGTGTTGGATTTGCATATACTGGTGCTCCAATTATCGAGTTCAGCGGCGATTCAACTCAATATATAAATGATGAAGCAATTGACTCACTTAGAATGTATAGTGTAAGACTTAATAAAAGCAGTAGAAATTTAATATTAGAAGATAATTCTCCATTGGATATTGTTGATCAATTAAATTTCCAAGGTACGAATAAAGGTATAATTTATGCCCGTAAACCTGGAAATTATGTTATTGTACGTGGTACAGTAAACAGAACAGGTGAAGGTCATATAAATGGTGAATTAATCAAGAATATACCTTCGGGTGATGCAGCAGAGGTAACTTTTGAGGTAGGTGATACTTTATATTACTCTCCTTTCTTTTTAGATATGAGAGGTGGTACAGGATCTACGGCTGGTTTTCTTGCAATGAATGCTGTAACTGGTGATTATCCTTATATGGGCGATGAGATAATAACAACAACTAATCCGCCAGTTTATCCTGGACGTATAGTCCACAGATATTGGAGATTGTCAAAACCAGTTTGGTCATCATTTGTTAGAGGTACTAGAAATTTTGATATAAGAAGTGAATATAGAAATTCTGAAGATTGGGAAGCATTAGACAGTTACGAATGTGCCGATTTTGCTTTTAATAAATATTTCGATGATGCAACCAGAGACACAACTGATTGGGAGTCAATTTGGCCTTCCGTTGGCGGAAATTGTACCGATACGAGAGATATGAGTAGGACTCCAAGTTTTGCTAATACTTTTGGAAATGGTACAACTGGAAATGTCTTTACTGATGTTAATAATGTTACTAAACCATGGGGAACTACTAAAACATTACCTAATAATGCGTTACTTTTAGGTGATTTTGTTTTAGGTAACCAAAATGGTAAAGCTCAGTTTATTACGTTTTATTCTCGTCAATCTGGTAACTGGACTGATGCCAATACATGGTCAACTGTCAGTCACCTTAGCCCTATAAATGTTGCTGATACAATATCCCCTACAATCAATTTTAGAAAATTCCCTATCCGTCAATATGATAATGTATTAATTGACTCAAATCATAGAGTTACACTTGATGCCTCTATTGGGATGGGTGAATATACTCAAACTGGAACTCCATTCAGATATTTAGCGAAAGTTGGACCAAATGTATTAGTAAAGCCAAATGGTATTATAGATTTAGATATATTTGATTTAAGAGGAAACTCCTTTAAAGCTGAGAAAGGAGCAACTATTATTATTGGATCTTCCGATGGTGTGAGTCAGACTTCACCAGTTGCAGTTCGTGGATTGGGTAATCTAAAAGGATACGCGAGAGCTATCGAAGATAGTGTGAATTTAGTTTACACAGCAGAGGGAATTAATCCAGATAATCCAAATAGAAGTTTCCCTTATTATCATAACTATTGTACAATCGATATGGGCGACAATTCAAGATATATTCGTCGAGTAACAGTTAGTCAAGGTGCAACTACTATAATGAATAATAACACGGGTGATAGTTTAATCAATATTCTGTCATTCCACGATTATGTTGCTGAATTAACTGCTGGTCAAACTTATACGCTAGAAGTAGAAAAAGAAGATAATTCTAATACGAGATATTTAAGAGCATTTATTGATTGGAACAGAGATGGTGATTGGACTGATACGGATGAAACAATTGCTAATCAAAATTTCCCTAATAACTCATCAACAACAAATGTAAACTTTACTGTGCCGGCTAATACTCCTGAGGGATCTACACAGTTGAGAGTTATATATAGATCTAATAGTACTAGCACGAATCCTTGTACTAGTAGTAGTGGTGAAACAGAAGATTATACGATTGTTGTAAGAAACCCTATCACAAATATTTCCCAGAATATGGGTAATTTAGTTCCTAGTGTTATTAGTTCATTAACTATCCATAGCCCTAGACCTACAAGTCAGGTTAATGCATCTACTACATTAAATATAGTTGACTCACTTAAATTTACAAGTGGTGTTCTAAATGCTAATGGTAATAATATTACTTTGGCAGGTGATATAGTAGTTGATACTTTGAACCCTTATAATCAAGGTGCTTCTACTTTAACATTCTATGATGGTAAAGATCAGAAAATACGTGGTAATAATGCTGTTACTTTAGGTGCTGTTACTATTAATAAAGATTCGAATGATGTATTTATTAATACTAACACTACATTTGCGGGTAACACTGCTGTTACTTCACAATCACTTATTCATGTTATGGATAGTGATACTTTGACTTTTGGAAATGCATCTACTTTGACATCTGGTGCTGGTGGATTTGGTTTAAACAGAATGATAAAAGTTTCTGGAACCCCTACACTTTCTGGAGTTGTTAAAAAGCAATTCAATAATGCAGCTGGTAATCAATCATTTACTTATCCTATTGGAAGTGATACTCTTTATAATCCCGGATTTATTACTATCAATGGTGCATATACTGGTATCCCTGCGATTTCAGTACAACTTAACAATGCAAAACATCCAGCTAGAAGAAATGATTTAATAATTAACAAATACTGGACTGTAGCTTCGGATAGTATAACAAGTTTGAGTACTTCTGAATTTAAGTTCTTCTATAATATTCCAGAAGATACTAACGGAAATGCTCCACGATATTATGCAGGTTTATACAGACCATCAAATGAATGGGAAGTGAACTTAGGTGCGACTCCTAGCGCTTATCCAGATACTATAAAAGCAACTAATACTTTATATTATTTAGGTGATTGGACTGCTGGTGAATCTAGTACTTACTTTAAAGGTAGAAATTATTATTCTAGAATTACTGGTAATTGGGATGTTCCATTAAATTGGTCGAATGTGGGTCACGCTGGTCCACCATCATCTTACTCACCGGGTGAGCTTTCGCAATCAGATACGGTATTTATTGATGGGCATACTATTGCCTTTAATGTTGATACTGTTACTGTTGATACTATCACTATCGGTGGTACTTTCAATGGTGTATCAACTGCTGGTAGAGGTATATTAAACTTTGCTGTTGCTCCTTTAGACAAACACATGACTATCCAAAGATCTCTTTTCTTAGATACTGATGGTCGAGTACAGTCTGCTACTCAATTAGGTAAAGTTGATACATTATCTATATATGAAAGATTAATAAATAATGGTACTTCTGCAAATACTGCAGGTATAGATTTATACAATAGTTCTAATGATTTCGTAGTACTAAACTTTAATGGCTCTACTGATAGTTATATTGAAGGAACTGGGGATTGGAGTGGGTTATCTGAAGTAAACCTTAGTAAAGATGGTGGATTGAGTGATACTCTATTCATCAACTCAGCTTCTTTGGGAGCAGCTTCATCTACATTCTTAGATTATGGATTCAATCTGAAATCAGGTATACTGAAGCATTACAATAACTACGATTTCGTAGCTGGTAATGATGGTATTGGTATTAACATGGATCAGTTTACTGGTATAGTCGTTACTAATGGGCGACTAATTTCTAATGAAACAGTTAACACAGATGTAGATAATACAATCGAGATATTCGGTGGAGAATTTGTAGTCGGTGATCAAGTTGATGAAAACTTTATTTACCAGGATAATACATTAGTCCACTTAAACGGTGGTAAGATGACAGTTGCTGGTGTATTCGATGGTGATTTCCTAGGGGCAACTGTACGTCTTAATATAGAAAATAATTCTGAATTAAAGGTATTAGAAAAAGGTGCTACTGACATTGGACTAATTGGACTTAATGTTAATGCCGGCTCTCAATTAGACATGGCTTCTGGTCGTATTATAGTAGCAAATGCTATTCCTGGTGCTAATGCAGATTATAAAATAAATTCTACTGTAGGTACCGGATTTACTGGTGGTGTTGTACAAATAGGCGATTCGACTTCATCCGTAGGTGGATCAGAAATCAAAATTATTGGCTCTACCCCTATTTATGACTTGCATGTAGTAGGTAGTACTATAACAGCTAAACAAACTGGTGCTACAATATCGGTTAAAAATAACTTAGAAATAGATAATGATGCTGAATATGATGTTTCAACCAATAGTCTTGCAGTTAGTGGTGATATTACTAACTATGGTTTATTTGATGCTTCAAATGGTAATATAGCCGATTTCAGATTACTTACTCTTAATGGGACAGGAAATCAAACAATCTTGAATGATGACGCTCCTGGTATGAGCTTACATAATTTAACAATTGACAAACCCTCAGGTAAAGTAATACTTTCTGGAACTGGTAACTCGAATTTACAAATTCATAGAAACTTGGAATTCACTGCTGGGAATAATGCTTTCATAGATGGAAGTGCTAATCAATTCGCTTCGTTCGTAGAACTTAGTCCTCTTGGTGGTACTAATCCGGCTATTATTAGAAACGGTAAAGGTCACGTTTATGGTAGGTTCTATAGACATTTCACAGCAAATGCAACTGAAAGATTATATGCTGTCGGTTCAGACACAATAGATTCTTACAGACCTGCACTTATCAAGACTGTGAATAATGGTAATACTGCTGGATTAATTGGTGTTGCTCACTACGGTAAGGATCACCCAGATTTAGACCCAGCTGTTATGAATACTGCTCTCAACGTTCAAAAATACTGGAACGTTAATACTAATGGTTTTGCATTAGGTGCTGGTAATACTTATGAATTAAAATTAGATTTCTTAAATCCTGCTGACATTAGAAATAGTGCTAATACTAACTTCTTTGAGCAGTTTATGTATGATCCTGCTTGTCCTGCACCTCCGGGGGCTTGTCCTCCAGGTACTGGTACATGGACTGAGCTAGACGCAATTAATAAAACAGCTACTTCTATTAGAACAAAACAAGTTAATTTCTATGGCGATGTTGTAGTAGGTGAGCCAGCTGGTATTACTTTCTATAGTATTGCTAGTGGTAACTGGAGATTGGCTAGTAATTGGTCAACTGATAGTTATGGTGGTGCAGCAGCTCTTCGTTTCCCTAATCTAACTTCTGATATTGTAAGAATAGGTGATAACAAACGTATAACAATGCCTGATGGTATTGCTCATGACCCAGTAAGAGCTGTAATAGTTGAAAAATATCTTGGCAATCCTGGTGAGTTATATGTATTAGGTAATACAGGTAGTTTGAAAGCTAGTTCTTTCCAAATTGATGATGATTGTGTTCTTGCATATAGTAATGTTGGTGGTATTTCTGATAATTCAACTCAAGGGGCTATCCAAACAAATACTAAATCTTTTGGTGTAGCTAACATTATTTTCAAAGCTATTAATGCGAGTATGGTTTCTGGGAAAGGATTCCCTGATACTCTTGCTTCTGTTAGAGTTGATTTGACTGACCCTTCTGAGTCTGTATTCACAACTAATAATATCGGTAATCCTGCTATTAAAGTAAGAGACTCGATAATTGTTGATAATGGTATATATGAATCTGGTAATAGAGATTTTAGATTATATGGTAATTTCTCACAATACTCAAATGGTCTGTGGAAACCTTTAATAGGTAATTTCCTCGTAGCTGGTACTAATACTAAGACTTTCAGAGTTGGAAATTCTGACGGTTTGTCATTCTATAACCTAGATGTTACTGGTGGTGACATTACATTCAATATGCTTCCTTCTGGTAGTGCTAATACACACATGTATGTAAATAATACTTTGAATCTATTAGACACTACTCTTATTAAAGTTAGAACTGATGATAGAAAAGTAATAGTTGGTAATGGTGCTACTGTTAGTAGAACTGGTACTGGTTACGTAGATGGTACTATGCAAAGATATTTTGCATCAGGTATAGACTCTAAACAATTCGCTATCGGTCTAAATGATATTTATACTCCTGTTACTGTTACTACTGACAATGGTGCTGGCGGTGTAGCTGGTGGATTCGATGCTATTGCACTCGAGCCAGTTCCTGTTGAACCAATGTGGGGTAATAGATTAGACCCAGCTAAGAGAATAGAAAGATTCTGGAAAATATCTAAAGGCGATATTACTGTTGATTTGGGCGCTAGAAAATTCGATACTAAATTCGAATTCCCTGCAACTGAACTAGCTGCTATTGATGATACTAAAGCTGTTATTAGAAGAGAAACTTTGCAACCTGCAACTTTCCCTATCTGGTACCAAAGACAAAAAACTGATTTACAGTGGAACACTGGTAATGCTGATGTTGAGCTTTCGGCTACTTCTCTTCTTTGGGAAGATTTCGGAAACTTCTATATTGGTGAAAAACCTCAAAGAATATTCTATAGTAATTCTAATGGTCCTTGGACTGATAATGCTTCTTGGGCTTTGGATATAGGTGGCACTATATTACCTCCAGGAGGTACGTACCCTAATAACGATCCTACTGAAATGGAAGATATTGTGTTTATAGATGATAGTGATATTATCAATTTGGATACTATTCCTCAAGTATCAGCACTAACAATTAAAGATAATTCTACTTTCGTTATCGGATTGGGTAAATATGTTGGTGGTAGTGATCCTACTAGTACTTTTGATTTGACTGGTGGTACTATTGACAATAAATCTGAATTTGGTATTGACTCTGACGATAATATAAGTTGGACTAGATTCGACAACAAGACTATTGATACAGATATAAACTTTATATTCTCTGGAACAACTGACCAGATATTTGGTAATGAGTTCCCGACTACTATACAATCACTTACTATTAATAACTCAGGACCTCCGGGTGATAATACTGTTGCTATTGGCGACAATGATTATACTATAACTGGCGATGTGGTTATAACTGATGGTGATTTGCGTCACTCCGTTGATGGTAACAACCTGAATTTACTAGGTAATTTATCTACTACTGAACCTCTAGTATTAAACGAAGATATTAACGGTAATCCTATATGTTCTGATTTCACTCTACAAGGTAGTGGTGCTTCTAATCAAGCATTGAACGGGCCGGGTACACTTACATTCTGTGATTTGAATATGGACAGAGGTGCTGGTGCTGGTATTGGATTATTGAATACTCCTGCAATAGTAACTGGTGCTGTGAATTTATTAGTTGGTGCTAATGTGAACCCACAAATCTTCGAATTGGGGACTGGTGGTAATCTTAGTGTGACTAATCCTAATCCGAACGCAATAACAGGTGGCTCTGATGGCCCACTTAGATATATAAGAACTTCAAAAACTGGCGGCTCACTATGCCGTACAGTTACTACTAACGGTACTTACACATGGCCAGTTGGCTCAGTAGAAGGTGGCAATGATTTATATGCTCCTGCTACTATGACTACTGATGCTATTGGTGCTGATGGTGATATTTGCTTGAAAACTAATGTTGGTTCTAATGCGAATCCTCTTGGTGCTCATAACGAAGTCTCTTCTGATGCTAGTGATTATATCGCTAGATATTGGGAAATCAATAGTGCTACTACTACTATTACCGGTCAATTTGTATTCAATTACAATGACTTAGATATACGTGGTACTGAATCTGATTATGATAGAACTGGTAAATGGTCTGAACCGGGTGAAGGTACTCCGGGGGCTTGGACTACATATAATACTGGTATCAACTTAGCTAATAATACGTTCTCAACCCCTGCTTCATTTAACCCAGCTGATATGCTTGGTGATTGGACTCTTGCAGAGTTGATTGCATTCAGAAGAATATTCTATAGTCGTATGACTGGTAATTGGACTAATCCAAATTCATGGACAGCAAACTCTACTCACATAGGCCCTATATTCGCAACTGGTGTTTACCCTAATGCGGTTCAAGATTCAGTAGTCGTGGGTGGTGGTAATGCTGGTGTTAATGACCACATTATTACTCTCGATGTTGCAGGAACTGTGGCTATTGGTGGGGTTGCTCTTGGTACTAGCTCTACTAATACTGGTACTCTGATGACTGGTACTAATACTATAACTGGTGATCATTTCACTATGGGTGAATTATCTACTCTCGGTGTTGGCTCAGCTGATGGTATTACTGCTCTAGGAAACGCGACAGGTAATATTCAGGCATCAGTAGTTAGGACATTTGCAACTGCTCCGCTAAGATCTAGCTTTGAGTATAATGGTACTACGAACCAAGTAACTGGTAACGGACTACCGTTGAATGTAGAAAATATAGCTGTGAATAACACTGGTCTTGTGAACAATAACACTGTTACTTTCCAAAGTAATGTGATAGTTGAAGGAAATATGAGAGTTCAAACTGGTATCGCTGATATCAATACTCTAACAGCTAATTCTGATGGAACTGGTACTATGAGTATCGATGCTAATGCTAAGCTGAGTATATCTGGAACTAATAATCTATTGACTTCTGTTAATAACTATGCTACATACGTACTAGACATTAACAGTATAGTGGAGTTCTACGGTTCAGCTCAGACAATATCTAATCTACCAGTTAACTTAGTTTCTGGACTAGGATATTGCGTATTGAACAATACTGGATTGAAATCGGTGTCAGCACCATTGCTAATAAGAAAAGATTTGACGATAATAAATAATGCTACTTTGGATAACCAAGTAGGTGTAGATGCACTAACAGTAGATGGAAGTGTGATAAACAATGCGAATATAGACAACAAGGGTATTCTGGAAATTGGTCAATAGAATTTCAGTAGTAATACTTATTGGTAAAAAATATGAAATACAATAAATTAGTATTAATAATAGAATTACATTTAATTTTTAACAATTCCTTTGGAGGGAATCATGAATAAATTCATTACAAAACAAGGTTCAAGAATAGCTGCTTTCGCAGTTGGACTTGTACTATTTTCAACTGCTGCTGAAGCACAAAATCTTGTTGTAGGTCCGACTGGTACTTTCAACAATCAAGGTACTGTGAAGTTCAGATCTAACAATGGGAATTTCCAAAATGATGCTCCTATTGGCAATATTACCAATGATGGTCAAATCCTAATCTTAGGAAATGCACAAACTTTCAATGGTGCTAATACACTTACTTCTTCTGCCGCTTTACGTCTTCCAGGTAAGGTTAGTTATGCTAGAGATACTGCTGCTTCTCCTCAAAGAGTTCACAACGGTTTCTATGCTAATTTAGATGTAAAAGGTCAATCAGTAAAAGAATTCACTCACAATGCTGGTCCTAATACACTAAGCTACTTTATAGCAAGTAATTATGATATAGCTGGTGGTAATAGAACATATACTGGTTCTACTGTAACTTATGATGGTGGTGTTGCTCCTTATGTTGCCGCTCAATCTGTTGCTGGTGAAAATTTAACTAATGGTACTGGTTACAATAACCTTGCTTTTACTAACCCTGCACTTAAAACTTTATCTGTTGGCGTTGCTTTAGTTAATGGAACAACTGACATCGCAGCTACTACAGTTGGTGGTGGATTTGTTGTTGATGGAACTTTACTTGGGGCTTTAGATGCTAAAGGTAACTTCACTCAAGCAGCTGGTGCTGGTGATTTCTCTTTACTTAATGCAGGTACAGCTACTTTGAGTGGTACTGCAAATGCTATAGCTGCTAATGCTATTGTTGATAATGGTACTTTAACTCTAGAAACTACTACTACTACTACTGTTACTGGTCAATTGAACTTAGTTTCAGCTACTGGCGATTTAGCTGTTAATGGTACTGGTATTTTAAACGTAAATGGTGCATTTGCTAACGGTGATCTTACACGTACTAACCAAACTTTTGCTGCTACATCTACTGTAGAGTATCAAGATGGTGCTACTACTGGTATTATAACTACTGCATCTACAAACCCTTACGGTACCTTGAAATTGAACAGAACTGCTGCTGATATCCAAGCTAACGGTACTGCTGTTGGTGGTGTCCCTGATATCAACGTTGCTACTGCAATTCAACTTGCTGGTGGATTTGACTTAGATATGATTGGTACAACTGATGGTTATGTTAACTTACAAAATTCTTCTGTAGGAGACGTTGTTTATGCTGGTCTTGAAGAAGTAATTGGTAAATTTAGAAGAACTCATGCATTTGTAACTGGTACTGATTATGTATATGGTAACTCTGCTACTTCTGTTAACTTTGCTACTGCTCCTTCAACTGGAACTTTCTTCCAAGTTAATATGGATAAAGATGGTCAAACTCAACAATATGACCCAACTAGAGACATTAAAAGAGATGTTAATATAGCTTACGATAACACTGGGTTCACATCTACTGTTAAAGTTGGTTATACTCAGACTGATAGAACAGAAGCTACTTGGACTGCAGGTTATACTGAAGACCAAATTCGATTCTTAGAAGGTAAAGCTGATGGTTCTGACATCGAGAGAGTTGGTACTGGTCAAGCTTATACAAGGGTTGCATCTGGTGCTACTTTTGGTTCAGTTGCTCTACCGGGTATCACTTATACTGCTGCTGATGTAGATGCTATTGGAGATGCTGGATTCTTCGCTTCAAACGAATTGATACTAAGAGCTGGTCCTGGTATTGTTGCTTCAATTAATCCTGGTAGATGGTCAAATCCTGCTACTTGGGATGCTGGTGAACAACCACTTGCATTTGACTCTGTTTTAGTACGTCACAACGTTTGGGCTGGTTTCACAAGAAATGTTGATAATTTCTCTGGCGATGAGTTACACCCTACTGAGTTAGCGGCTGCTATTAATATCATCTCTCCAGATGGTACTTATCCAACTCCAACATTATTAGTTGGTTCATCTGATATAACTGTTCCTTTCGAAACAAGTACTCCTGGTCCTAATGGTACTGGTAGTGTATTGATTGGTGCTTTAGGCGCTGCTACTCCAAATATACCAGCACTTGCTGATGAAATTGGTTTAGCTGATGTTGCGACAAATTATATCGGTGGTCTATTAGTATTTGGTGATGCGAATAGTAGTAATGCTTTCGTACCTGAATTATTTGTAAAAGGTAGTGTAATAAACAACGGTCCTATGAACGTTGGTGGTATTCTATCTATCGGTCAATAATCTGATTTGATATTTAATTATCGGAAGGTCAAAATGGCCTTCCGATTAATTATTAAAAAAAATAAAAATAAATGAAAAAAACTCTATACATATTCCTAACTTTGATTTTACCGTCAACTATTCTAATATCCCAACAAGGATTAGTTAATAGTTCTACTGGAACTATCAATAATCAAGGGAAAATTATCATCAAGAAAAACTCATTGTCTAATGATGTTGGTGGTAAAATAGAGAATAGTGTGAATGCAAGAATTGAAATTGAAGAACAAGCGGGTATGACTTCCGATGGTTTTATCAATAACCAAGGAACTATTGAATCTTTTGGTCATATAGCTAGAATATCTCAGCTTTCTATAGACGGTACAGTTATTATTGATAATAACAAGGAAGTAAGAAACGTACCACAAATTAGTTATAATAATATATTGCTAAAAGGAAAAGGTACTAAAGAACTTAGAACTAACGGAGCAATCCTAGAGTCAAGAAATTATTTCTTCTCTGGTGACAGTGCCTCAATAATATGGAATAAAAACTCTACGGGAATAGAAATACATTCGTTGAATGAAACAGAACACAACGGTAATATAAACCCTGCGTTTACTTATGGTAAATATATATTAATCGGAACTGCAGCACAGAATATATCTGGAAATGGTAGATTTGCTAACCTAGAGTTAGACAATTCGACTGGTGCAGACGTAGTAAACAAAACAGGCAACACTCCAAACGGATTCACTGTTGCTCGCGAATTAAGATTGACATCAGGTGAGTTACGTAACTCAATTGACGCTAATTTTAAAATGGCAGATTCTTCTACAATCGTTCGTAACTTCGGAGGCTCACTTTCTAATGAGCCAATACTCGAGGGTAGATTAGATGTGAACTATATAGGTAGTGGTCAAATGTTGACTGGGGGTGAGATTCCTACTTCGGTTGACCCACTTCAAGAACTATTAGTAGAGAATGGTGGTGGTATAATCCTGAGTAAAGATGCAACTGCAAATAAGAGAATACTAGTTGGTGATAATATAAAAGCTTATGAAGTTGACGGTGCAGACCAAATCACTTCGGAGCATACACTAACTTACACTGCAAATAATGACCCAGAATTCAATGGCGATACTGAAATAGAAGGTAAATTCAAAAGAACTAACCTATCTTATGATGGTACAAACAACCTGTTTAATAATAGAACAACATTCGCATCATTCAGTGACCCATCTAATCCAGATGGTATCTCTACGTTGACATTCGATGTTAAGCCCGGACGTCGTTGGTCTATCAATCCTCGTTTGGGTGATAAGAAAGTACAACGTACTTACGCATTTTTCGCTCAAAACGATCAAGGTGATGATTTAGCATCAGCTCAAGCGTTGAATGTAGGTTACTCATGGAAACATGACGCAGCAGATCAAGGCAATATAAAAAATCACGAAACACCAGCTGAATTGATGGTGCAAATAGAACAATTAGTTCTTCAAAAATGGAACTCTACAGCAAATGTTTGGGAAAATAACCAAACATCTACTATTCCAAATCAAGACGGTGCTTGGTTAACAGCACAAGCTGTACTTAATAGCTTTGGCGACCACGCTGTTGGACTATCTGCAGAAGATTATTTATACTTACTTGCTAAAGTTTTAATGGAAGGTCCATACAGAGGAACTGAAATGGGAACAGAGTTGGTAGAAAAAGGTCTAGTACCTAAATCTCCACCAGATATGTACCCTTATAATCTAGACCCGAACAAGGACTTGCACGTAGTAGATCAATTGCCACCAGATGTGGTAGATTGGATAGTGCTTGAATTCCGAGATAAAGCGTTCGAACCAAATAATAGACACTTTAGAACTTGTTTCCTTAGAAAAGATGGTAAGATAGTAGATAAAGACGGGAGTTCTCCTGTACGTTTATCTAGACTTTCAACTAATAATTTGGATACAACAGGCGGTTACTATTGGATAGCAATCCGACACCGTAGTCACTTGACTATTATGTCTAAAGATTCATTATATATCGGCCCTGCTGATAATGCGATTGAATATGATTTTTCAAACCCTATATTACTAATGGGTGGGTCTGCTAGACCAGTCGGTTTCACAGAAACAGGTCGTGTACAATACGGTATGACAGCTGGTAACTATCCGAACCCGGCTACAACAGTACAAGAGCTTATGCTCGGTGCTAATGGAATAGATGAAATAAACTTTGATGATTACAATAAGTCTTGGGAATCCTTCAATCTGATAAATCGATATTTGAATGAAGATTTCAATATGGACGGTATAATCACGACTCGTGATTATAATAAGAGCTGGAATAATAGAGACCAAATTAGCCCTATAAAATAATGATAAATAAAATTTACTTTATAATATTACTAGCTCTGACTTTTGGTACGAGTAACTTAGTCTCGCAAGTCAATGACTCTACTGCACAAGTAGAAATATACTCAGAGCTTATATCACCAGATACACTGATGTTACAATTCAGTGCTATCAGATTGACAGATTCATTTTTAACGAATTGGGCAAACTCTACTTTTATGGTTGGCTTCGATGATAATATCGATTTCAAAAATATAGGTGTTGTAGAGCATCCAAATCAATTAGACATACCTTATAAAAATCCTGCGAATTTATCTTATGGGGCATATACTACTCAGATAGATATAGCAGATGATAGAATTGCATTTGGATATTTAGGTCCATATACAAACGATTCGACTATATTTGTACCTCTATTAGGAAGCAATGCAGTTGTACTAGGCCGTTACTTTGTTTACACAAAAGATGGTTCACCGTTTCCAAGAGGCTCAACAGAAGAGGAAGATGGAGTTCGCTTTGAATGGAAAAGCCCAGTAGAATACTACCAAGACTTTGCATTCAAAACAGAATTACCAATTGACTCACTTACTGTTGCTGGTTGGTTTTTACCAGAAGATAATGTTCCTGCGGTTGGTGACAATTATAATACTGTACTATTCAAAAATGATAATTCTGCACGTCCAAGAATGATTTTAGAATATTTCAGAGCAAGATATTCATCTAATCTGAAAGTTGTATGCGAATGGAAAACAAGAAGTGAAGCATTCAACAAAGGTTTTATAATCAAACGTGGTCTAATGCCATTTGATGAAACTGACCCAGACTTGGTAACCTATGATACAGACGTAGCGGATTATCGCCAACCACAAAATGCATTTGAGATGACTGGACTTGGTACACGCTCACCGGGTAAATCGTATAGATATAGATATGACACTGTTTCATATAGAAACTATGTCTATTGCTATGAGTTATTCTACCAAGATGATTCTGATAATATTATTAGTTTAGCCAAATCATGTGTTAATATACCAAATGCTGTGTTAACGTATTTGCAAGCAAACCCTAACCCAGCAACGAAAGTCGCTCAAGTAGAATATACAGTAGAAGATGATGTTTACTTGACATGTGGTATTTATGATTTGATAGGTAGAAAAATATTAAGTGTTTACGAAGATGAGTTTGTAGCTATTGGTACACACACATTCTCTGTGAATTTACCAGAGAACCTAGCTATTGGTATGTATGATATTATTATGATAGCGATTCCAATTAATGATACATCTGTAGAAAAATCAACTGGGGTTTTCAAACTTCAGGTAATCAAATAAATTATAAATTGTTATATTAGTAGTATGAAAAAAGCGATAATTATATTAACTGTTTTGTTCTCTATTCTTCCACTCATTTCGGAAGAAGATAGAGGTACTATGGTTGATTATAATCCGCTACCAAATAACGATACACTAGTAGTAACCAGATGGTACGGAGATTTGTGGTTTGGAGCAGGCGTTACTACCCAATACAATCAGTACTTTGGTGATTTCTTCGCTCCAGGGGCACCATCAAATTTGGCACATGCTCAGTTTAATCCAGAATTTCTATTTGAAAATGGAACGGGGTTTGGGTATTCACTAGGAGCAATATTTGAGTATAACCCGATTTCATCTCCTTATGGCGGCTTTCTGCAGGTAAACTACTTAAAAAGAAGATATAACTCTGAGACAGATGAAGTGGTTAAACCTTTTAGTACTGCTAAAGATATTCGATATGTCTTAGAATCTACTATAGAGTATATAGAAATAAGACCAGCTTTTCGTTATGATTTTGGTTTTCTGAATATGTACGGCTATGCAGGTCCTGGTGTAGATATAAATATAGGACAGAACTCAACACATTATTTAAAGTTTGTTCATACTGGTGATATAGCACAAGATAATATATATAAATTTAACGATATCAAGACAAGATTTTATCTGCATTTTGGAGTAGGTTTAGATCTATTTCTAACTGATTTGAATGGAACCAGGTTCCGCTTTTCTCCATATATAGCTGCTGATTTTGGAACAGATGTGCTAGGCACTCAAAATGGTGGACTAAGCAAATCAGCCGTAAATATGGCATCTGCTCGACTAGGAGTATCATTGAAACTTGGGCGAGACCACAAATTATTCGATACACTTAGGTTCGACCCTAATTACAAAGGGCCTGATTATCAAGTTGCAGTTATGGATAATAATGTTAATCTGAAAGGTGATTTGAAAGATAATTTATTAAATCCTACTGATATCGCCTACTTTGATTTACCAGAACCAATAGAAATCGTTCGTGAAGAGCCAGATATATCTAGAGAAAGTACTAATGAAAATGATTTCAAACCAATTAAATTAGAAACTAATAGAATGAAGTTCTATGAGTTTACGACTTCAGAGTCAACACAGCTAACTTCTGAACTGAAGAACTACTTAGATAATGTTGCTCGTTACCTGACCGAAAATCCAGGGGCTGAGATTCGTATTGTTGGTCACTCCGATAATATGGGTAGCGCAGAAGAAAACCAAAGACGTTCTGTAATCAGAAAAGACAGAGTAGTAAGATACTTACTAGCAAAAGGAATCAACCGATACCGAATCTTAGATAGAGGTGAGGGAGATAGAAAGCCAATTGCTGATACTAGAACTGCCGAAGGTAGAAAGAAAAACCGTAGGGTAGAGATAACTATTATACAATAGTTTCATTTCTTTTTCTTAATTTCGCTTAAACCTATTTAAACTAATAAGAATATGAGCATAAAAACAATTTCTACGTACGAATCAATTGTTAAAGGAACGGACCAAAAGAAGAAAAGTCTTATCTTCGATTTCAAGAAGACTTACTCTGCTTATATAGTCCTAATATTAACTATCATAGCCAGTTTTATAGTCATGCGATTCGTTGAAAGTTCTATAGAATCTGACCAAAAACTAGCTTTTGAAAAAGCATCAAACTCAATCAATAGTAGAATAGATAAGCATAATCTTGATATTATGCATGTTCAGAATTCTATGCAAAATCTATTCGAAAAGACTTTCGTAGTGAAAAGTGTTTTCGAGTTGAATGGACTTAATCTAGTTCAAACTTATGAGTCTCTAATAGGTATGAATTATGTTTATCAGGTTTACCCTAGCCAAATGCCTGAGTTCATCCATGCCACTCGCTCCCAAGGATACTACGATATGAGTATCCATCCTAAAGCTGAAAGAAAAGAATATTATATAGTTGAATATGTAGTTCCTTTCATAGGTAATGAAGATAGAAGTGGTTTTGATTATGCAAGTGATGATATTGCACTTGAATACATAAAAAAATCTGCTGAGTTAGATTCGACTCTAGTCACACCTATATATAAGTTTAGAGATGATATAGAGGGATTTCAAATAATTACAGCTATTTTCAAAGATGGCGAGAATAGGGTAACTCTAGACCAAGGTATAGAGACAAATCAAGGTACACTAATACTAGAAATAGACTCAAAAAAATTCTTTATTGAAGCATTGGGTGAAGGAAACGCATCTGATTCGACTGTGTTTTTCACAATCAAAGACCCTTCTGATAATAGCAAATTAGTATATGCTACTGCAAATACCCCGACAGATGAAAAGTTAAAACCTGTAGTAGAAGAAACTGAACTTATTAATATTGCAGGTAAGGATTTTGAGCTTTACTTAGCTACTGTACCTAACTTCGGTGGCTCAACTCAAGAAGCTCTACCCCTAATATCATTCGCCGTTGTATTGATTATAGGCATTATGCTATTTGCATTCTTAGTTTCAGTTATCACTTCTCGTGAAAGAGCACAAGAAATTGCTGATAGATTGACACTATCTCAAAGAAGAATCTTCGATACATCTAATGATATCATTGGTATCTTAGATTTGGAAGGTGTTTGGAAGACAGTTAATAATGCGATTCTGCCTATTATGGGCATTGATTCGGATGTTGTTATAGGAACTCATCTGAATACATATTATAAAAATGAGATAGATAGAAAAGAATTAGTTGCTACTATAGCTGAAACTCAGAAAGAAACGGCTTTCAACCAGACGGCACTAATGAAAGTGAATGAAATAGAAAAATGGATAGATTGGAATTTCTCTATATCTAAAGCAGATGGTTTGATATATGCTATAGGTAGAGATGTAACATTAGAGAAAGAAGCTGAAAAACAAAGTAAGATAAAAAGCAGACAGAGAAATCTAGCTGAGCATTACGCTAAAGAAGCTAATATTTCGAAATCATTCCTAATAAGAGATATATCAGACAAGCTAATAAATATATTGGATGATAATCAAGATAACCTTCAGAAGTTAAATGAATCAAAAATTGAATTTTCTGATGATTCTGAAAAATTATTAGTAAAAGTAGAAGAGAACTCGAACATAGTCTATAATATTGTCGAAAGTATGAAAGAAAATACTATAATGTCGGACAAATCTAATGACTATCGAATAGAAAAAGTTAATTTCTTATCCAAGTTGAACAAAGCTTTGGACGAAACAAAAAAACTTTATTCTGATAATAAGTTAGAAATCATTACAGAATGGAATCAATTGAAAGATCTATTTGTATATGCTAACGATGCTGCACTTACTGAAACGTTCGATCAACTATTTAGAACATTAGTAACAAATCAGAATAATGTTGAAATCAATATTCAGATAGAAAAGAATAACTTCGAAAATGTAATGGAATTAGAGATACTTTGCTCTAATAATATCGAGCTTTCTACAATAGTAGAAAAATTCAAAACTAATAGAAATAACATTTTTGATATAATTTCTTCTGAAGATGAAGACTATATTTACAATATTGCACTCATAGAATCCGACTTTAAACGTATGAACGGTAACACAACAATTGAAACTTTAGAAAAAGATGAGACGTTGTTTATTATTACCATACCTTTGAACGTATAATGGAACACTAGATATAATGAGTAATTTAGAATTTAACAGTTATTTTGATGACGAATCACCTGATGAAATGAATAAACGAATCAGGAGATATAGAAGAGCTGTCCAAAATAGAAGTGATTCTGAAAACTTACCCTCTCCTGATATCATCGAAGATTTAGTTAATTATTGTATAGACAATGATAAATACGTAGAAGCATTAGAATTTTGCTCTCTTTGGATAGAGTATTACCCTAGTTCTAATGATGCTTGGGTTAAGAAAGGCATGGCTGCTCTTAATTTGAGTATGTTTGAAACTGCAGTTAGCTCATTCGAGCGTGCTTTGCACTATAATCCGAATGATGCAGAGATACTAATATATAAAGCAGATGCCCTAGAAAATTTAGATGAGTTGATATTAGCAGAGGATACTATTAATACGGCCTTAAGAATAGACCCAAGTAATGATGAAGCATTTCTGATATTAGGAAACATATATCAAAAGAAAGGTAATTACGAAGAAGCTGTTAAAGTATATTCTTACCTCATCAATAACGATGAGTTCAAAAGAGATGTCTTGCAAGAAATCGCATTTTGCTACACCATAATAGGTGATTATAAATTAGCGATCGAAAATTATAATCTAGCAATTGATGAAGACCCTTATGATTTCGAACTTTGGTTCAATTTAGGAATTATATACTCTCAGAATGAACAATTCAACAAAGCATTAGACGCTTACGATATGGTTCTTGCTATACAAGAAGACTTCTACCCAGCAATTGTCCAAAAAGCGGATTCATATTCTGCTCTTGGTAAGTTGGCAGAAGCTATTACTTGGTACGAAACTGCATTAGTATATACCCCCAAAGATAAGGATGTGATGCAACAGCTTGCTGGTGCTTATGCAGACAATGAAGATTTTGGTAAGGCAATCAACCTATTTACTAAGATTATAGGTAAGCACCCCTACAATTATCAAGCGTATTTCGGACGTGGTGTTTGCTTAGATGCTCTAGAGCAATTCGAAGAAGCCATCAAAGATTACAACCGAGCGTTAGAATTCAATAAAAATGTAGTCGAATTGTGGTACGCTAAAGGTGATACTCATTATAATTTGACACAAAGATACGATGCCGTTGACTCATATAAGAAGGTAATCGAACTAGATCCATTCAATTTTGAGTGTATGGAAGACCTTGGTCGACTGTATATAGAGCTTGACAGTCTTTCCTATGCCGAAGAAATACTATTAGAATGTGCATCACTATCACCTAATCATGCAAATGCATACTATCTGTTAGGTAAAATAAAAGCATTCCAAAAGATGTTACCTCAAGCAGCTCAGTTCATATCTGATGCAATTAAGTTAGATTTAACTATTAGCGAAGTTTTCGAAGATGAGAAACAAGAATACTTAGAAAAGAAGGTAGATCTCAAAAAGCTAACTACTCTTATAATAGAAAAAAGTAAATAACTATTACTTAGCATCTAGAATCAATCTAATATTAGCTCTAATCTCACGTCTAATAATTCCTAGTACTCATAATATCCTATTAATATATGTCAAAAACCATAGTAATAACTGGTGGAACTGGATTTCTTGGTTCTTCACTAATAGCTGATTTAGTAAACCTAGACTATAAATGTATTGTATTTACTCGTTCGCCTGAGAAATATAATAACACTGATAAGGTAGAATATAAAGAGTGGATACCTCAAGTTGACTATCTAATACAGCAAATTAATGGTTGTTTTGCTATTATCAATCTAGCAGGAGCACCGATAGCTGGAAAAAGATGGACCGCCGAATACAAGAAAAAGATAATAGATAGTAGAGTAGATACAACAAAATTATTAGTTGAAGCAGTAAATTTATGTTCTGAAAAGCCAGAAAAATTCCTTTCTTCGTCAGCAAGTGGTTACTTTGGTGATAGGGGAGATGAGATATTGACCGATGCAAGTGCACCCGGAAACAACTTTCTAGCCGAAGTTTGTAAGAAATGGGAGCAAGCAACAGAAGATTTATCAAAAAAAGTTCAATTAATTATATTTAGAACAGGAATCGTTCTACATCCTGATAATGGTGCGTTAGAGCAACTATTTAGACCTATAAAATGGTATGTAGGTGGTAGTTTAGGTAGAGGAAATCAATATTTTTGTTGGATACATGTTGCAGATTGGAAAAGGTTTCTTATCTTTGCGCTCTTAAAAAATGGCATCGGCCAAAAAAACAATTTGAGTGCCCCTAATCCGGTCACCAATAATGTTCTAACTAAGACAATTGGTAAGGTTTACAAGCGACCAACACTACTCAGAGTACCTAGTTTTATATTGAAATTAGTACTTGGAGAGTCAGCTTCGATGGTATTAGACTCACAGAGAATGATACCTGAGAATATATTAAAAGCTAACTTTCGATTTGAATATGAGTTAATTGAGGAAGCGTTAATTAATCTGAAAAAAGTTTAAAAAACTTTCAGAATAATTTGGAAGTAAAAACTAAATACCATAAGTTTGTAAGCTCTTCAAGAAACGAAAAAACAGAAGAGCAGTTCTTTAAGAAAACGAATGGTTGAGAAAAAAGTTTAAAAAACTTTCAGAATAATTTGGAAGTAAAAACTAAATACCGTAAGTTTGTAAGCTCTTCGAGAAACGAAAAATCGAAAGAGTAGTTCTTTAAAAAGCGAGTAGGGAATCAAAAAAAAATAGAATTTAAAAATACTTTTAAAAAAGTTTAAATTTAATTTGGAGATTGAAAGAAACCTACTTAACTTTGTATCCCTTTTGCGAAACACTTTCGCAAAACTGGAAAAAAGAAGTTCTTTGAAAATAGGGAAAAACATTAAGCAAGCGTAAGAATTTGCATTTGATGATAAATCAATAAAACAAGAAAAACACTCGTTAATTTATATACAACGGAGAGTTTGATCCTGGCTCAGGATGAACGCTGGCGGCGTGCCTAACACATGCAAGTCAAGGAGAAGGTAACCTTCGGGGAACCGGATACTGGCGCACGGGTGAGTAACACGTGGATAATCTACCCTTTACACAGACATAACTCAGGGAAACTTGAGCTAATATCTGATGAGGCCTCCGGGTCAAAGCTTCGGCGGTAAAGGATGAGTCTGCGTCTGATTAGCTAGTTGGTAAGGTAATGGCTTACCAAGGCGACGATCAGTAACTGGTCTGAGAGGACGATCAGTCACACTGGAACTGAGACACGGTCCAGACTCCTACGGGAGGCAGCAGTGAGGAATTTTGGACAATGGGGGAAACCCTGATCCAGCGACGCCGCGTGTGGGATGAATGGGTTATGCCCTGTAAACCACTGTCAGCAGAGAAGAAAAGGTTCCTTTGGAACCCGGGACTGTATCTGCAGAGGAAGGACCGGCTAACTACGTGCCAGCAGCCGCGGTAATACGTAGGGTCCAAGCGTTATCCGGAATTACTGGGTATAAAGGGTGCGTAGGCGGCCTTGTGCGTCGAAGGTTAAAGGCCATGGCTCAACCATGGAAATGCCCTCGATACGGCAAGGCTTGAGTATGAGAGAGGAAGATGGAATTCCTGGTGTAGCAGTGAAATGCGTAGATATCAGGAGGAACACCGGTGGCGAAGGCGGTCTTCTGGCTCATTACTGACGCTGAGGCACGAAAGTGTGGGGAGCAAACAGGATTAGATACCCTGGTAGTCCACACCGTAAACGATGTATGCTTGGTGTTAGAACAAATTGTTGTTCTAGTGCCGGAGATAATTCGTTAAGCATACCACCTGGGAAGTACGATCGCAAGGTTGAAACTCAAAGGAATTGACGGGGGCCCGCACAAGCGGTGGATTATGTGGTTTAATTCGATGCAACGCGAAGAACCTTACCCAGGCTTGAAGTGTAACGGACCGCTGCCGAAAGGTAGCTTCCCTTCGGGGTCGTTACAGAGGTGCTGCATGGCTGTCGTCAGCTCGTGCCGTGAGGTGTTGGGTTAAGTCCCGCAACGAGCGCAACCCCTATCTTTAGTTGCCATCAGGTAATGCTGGGAACTCTAAAGAGACTG
>Ga0172380_10000554_pt1 | contig 71347 bp, 76 predicted proteins | sample Leawe162metaG_FD_119747 | JGI IMG/M metagenome (GOLD analysis project Ga0172380, IMG submission 119747) | Leachate microbial communities from a municipal landfill in Southern Ontario, Canada - Leachate well 162 metaG | ecosystem: Engineered > Solid waste > Landfill > Unclassified | place... | reverse complement strand
CTTCAACATGCGCGCGCCGGGCATGACCCTGCACCGCATGCCGCTGTTCGTGTGGTCGATCCTGATCACCGTCTTCCTGCTGCTGCTGTCACTGCCGGTTCTGGCGGGCGCCATCACCATGCTGCTGACGGATCGCAACTTCGGCACCCACTTCTTCGATCCCGCCGGCGGCGGCGATCCGGTGATGTTCCAGCACCTGTTCTGGTTCTTCGGCCACCCGGAAGTGTACATCCTGATCCTGCCGGGCTTCGGCATGATCAGCCACATCGTCTCGACCTTCTCGAAGAAGCCCGTGTTCGGCTACCTCGCCATGGCCTACGCCATGGTCGCCATCGGCTTCGTCGGCTTCATCGTCTGGGCCCACCACATGTACACCGTGGGCATGGGCATCAACCTGCGGGCCTATTTCGTCGCCGCCACGATGGTCATCGCCGTCCCCACGGGCGTGAAGATCTTCAGCTGGATCGCCACGATGTGGGGCGGGTCGCTCAGCTTCAAGACGCCGATGCTCTGGGCGATGGGCTTCATCTTCCTGTTCACCGTCGGCGGCGTGACGGGCGTGGTGCTGGCCAACGCCGGCATCGATTACAGCCTGCACGACACCTACTACGTCGTGGCCCACTTCCACTACGTGCTCAGCCTGGGCGCCGTGTTCGCCATCTTCGCCGGCTTCTTCTACTGGTTCGAGAAGATGTGGGGCGTGAAGTACAACGAGTTCCTCGGCGCGCTGCAGTTCTGGATCATGTTCGTCGGCGTGAACCTGGTGTTCTTCCCGCAGCACTTCCTGGGTCTGCAGGGCATGCCGCGCCGCTACGTCGACTATCCCGACGCGTTCACGCTGTGGAACCAGGTGTCGTCGTACGGTTACCTGATCACGGCCGCCAGCGTGGTGGTCTTCCTGGTCATCCTGCTGGAAGCGGCCATCCGCCGCCGTCCGGCCGAAGCCAACCCCTGGGGCGAAGGCGCCACGACGCTGGAGTGGACCCTGTCCTCGCCGCCGCCGTTCCACCAGTTCAACGAACCGCCGGTGATCGAGGCGGACCACCACTAGGTCCGCGTCCATCGGAAGCACTTTGGAGGGCGCGTCAGGGTTGGACCCGGGCGCGCCCTTCCCTTATGAAGCCATCACCCATGACCCAGCCCGCCGCCATCAAGATCCGCGCCGCCGTCCCGGCTCTGTGGTCCGACTATCTGCAGCTGCTCAAGCCGCGGGTGATGTCGCTGGTGGTGTTCACGGCCCTGACGGGGCTGGTCTGCGCCGACACGGCGATGAACCCGGTGCTGGCCGGGGTGGCCATCCTGTGCATCGCCGTGGGCGCGGGCGCCTCGGGCGCCCTGAACATGTGGTACGACGCCGACATCGACGCCCGCATGCGCCGCACTCGCGGCCGGCCGGTGCCCGCCGGCAAGGTGGCCGGCGCCGAGGCCCTGGCCCTGGGCGTCACCCTGTCGCTGTTCTCGGTCATGCTGATGGGCATGACGACCAACTGGCTGGCGGCCGGCCTGCTGGCCTTCACCATCCTGTTCTACGCCGTGGTCTACACGATGTGGCTCAAGCGCTCGACGGCGCAGAACATCGTCATCGGCGGACTGGCCGGCGCCCTGCCCCCGGCCATCGGCTGGGCCGCCGCCTCTGGCGACGCGCCGCTGAACGCCTGGCTGCTGGTGCTGATCATCTTCGTCTGGACGCCGCCGCACTTCTGGGCGCTGTCGCTCTACACGGCCGAGGACTACGCCAGGGCCGGGGTGCCGATGATGCCGGTGGTCAAGGGCGCGGCCTCCACCCGCCGGCAGATCTTCCTCTATTCGCTGGCCCTGATCCCGGTCTGCCTCGCCCCAGCCTTCACGGGCCTGGGCGGGCCAGTCTACCTGGCGATCGCGGCAACCGGCGGCATGGTCTTCCTGCTGCTGGCCTGGCGGGTGCTCCGTTCGAAGGCCGGCGACGCCCCCGACGAGCGCATCGAGGGCGAGGACCGGCTCTATGCCGTGCGCGCCGGGGCGAAGGACGCCCGCAACCTGTTCGCCGTGTCGATCCTGTATCTGGCCCTGCTGTTCGCCGCCCTGCTGGGCGAGCACCTGCTGGGCGTCGCGCCGCTGGAGCTGCTGTCATGATGCCCGAGACGATCGAACGCCCGCGCTACGACGCCGAGGCGTTCCGCAAGGCCCGCGCCGGCCGCAACATCGCCCTGGGCCTGGGCCTGATGGCTTTCGTCATCATCGTTTTCGTCGTCAGCGTGATCCGGATGGGCGCCAATGTTCAACCGCACTTCTGATCCCGCGCGGCGCAAGGCCGGCCGCAACGTCCGGCTGGCGCTGGTCTGCACGGCGGTGTTCGCCGGCATGGTCGGAGCGGCCTACGCCTCGGTGCCGCTGTACAAGGCCTTCTGCCAGCTGACCGGTTTCGACGGCACGGTGCGCCAGGCGTCCGCGGCGCCCAGCCGGGTTCTCGACCGCAAGCTGACGATTCGCTTCGACGCCAATGTCCGCGACCTGCCCTGGACCTTCACCCCCGACCAGGTCAGCCAGGAGCTGAAGATCGGCGACACCGGGCTGGCTTTCTTCCGCGTGACCAATAACGGCGAGACGCCGCTGACCGGGCGGGCCAGCTACAACGTGGTGCCCGAATCAGCCGGTCTCTACTTCCAGAAGCTGGAATGCTTCTGCTTCTCCGACCAGACGATCGCGCCGGGCGCCACCGTCGAGTTCCCCGTCGTCTACTTCGTCGATCCCAAGTTCGCCGACGATTTCGAGACAAAGGGAGCCCAGGAGGTCACACTTTCCTACACCTTCTTCCCCTCGACGGAGAAGAAGACCCAAGCGGCTCTTGGCGGAAGCGCCGGGGCGAGGCTATAGCATCCTGAAGATGGGAGCGGCCCGCCGCTTCCGGGGGAAGAAGAGGTTCAGGCACGATCATGGCCCACGGCGCCGTCAAACACGACTATCACCTGGTCAGTCCCAGTCCCTGGCCGCTGGTCGGCTCCATCGCCGCCACGGTGTTGATGCTGGGCATGGTCATCTGGATGAAGGGCCTGTTCGGCCTTGAGAAGGGCACCGGCTGGGTCGCCCTCGGCGGTCTTGCCATGGTGCTGTTCACCATGGCCGGCTGGTGGATGGACGTGACCCGCGAGGCCAACGCCGGGGATCACACGCCGGTCGTCTCGATCGGCCTGCGCTACGGCATGATCCTGTTCATCGCTTCGGAAGTGATGTTCTTCGTCGCCTGGTTCTGGATCTTCTTCGAGATGGTCCTGTTCTCGGGCCATCGCACGCTGACGCCGGAGATGGGCAACTTCGAGGGCGTCGCCGAGGCCTGGAAGACCTGGCCGCCCAAGGGCATCGAGCTGGTTCCAGCCTTCCACCTGCCGCTGGTCAACACCCTGACCCTGCTGCTGTCGGGCACCACGGTCACCTGGGCGCACCACGCGCTGCAGCAGGGCGACCGCAAGGCCGCCAAGATCGGCCTGTTCCTGACCATCGCGCTGGGCGTGCTGTTCACCTCGATCCAGGCGTTCGAGTACAACCACATCCTGCACGAAAAGCTGTTCTATTCGGAGGAGGCGGCCAACGCCGGGCTCTACGGCTCGTCCTTCTTCATGGCCACGGGCTTCCACGGCTTCCACGTGCTGATCGGGACCATCTTCCTGACCGTCTGCTTCATCCGGCTGCTGGCCGGCGGGTTCACCCCCAGGCAGCACTTCGGCTTCGAGGCCGCCGCCTGGTACTGGCACTTCGTCGATGTGGTCTGGCTGTTCCTGTTCGCCTTCATCTACGTGATCTTCGGGACGGCCTGACGTGGTCAATCCGTACGTGGCGGGGGCGGCGGGTCGCTGCCCCAACTGCGGCGAAGGCCATCTGTTCGACGGCTTCCTGACGATCGCCCCGGTCTGCGAGGCTTGCGGATTTGATCTGAAGTCGGCCGACACCGGCGACGGTCCGGCCGTCTTCGTCATCCTGATCGGCGGCTTCCTGGTCGCTTTCGGGGCGGTGTTCACCGAGATCGCCTTCAGTCCCCCGATCTGGCTGCAGCTGCTGATCTGGCTGCCACTGACGGCGGTGGTCTGCGGCGCCCTGCTGCGGCCCTTCAAGGGCCTGCTGATCGCCGCCCAGTTCACCAACAAGGCCCGGGAGGCCGGGCGGGATGACCGCTAGGCCGCATAAAATACCGCTCATCCCTGCGAAGGCGGGGACCCAGGTGTTTTTGGGCTGGATCGGACAGGCTCAGCGGCTTCAGGAAAAAGCCTGGGTCCCCGCCTTCGCGGGGATGAGCGGATTATGAGAACACGTTTCCCGATCGGCCTGACCATCGCCACCGCGATCTCGCTGGCGATCCTCTGCGCCCTGGGCGGGTGGCAGCTGAAGCGGCTGGCGTGGAAGACCGAGTTGCTGGCCAGCATCGCCTCGGCCCAGGCCGAGCCGCCGCGGCCAATCGCCCTCGTGCCGCTGACGGCGGCCTACCGCTTCCGGCGTGTGATTCTGGACTGTCCGGGCCTGGCCAGCGCGCCGTTCATCGAACTTTACGCGGTCAAGGACGGCGAGGCCGGCCATCGGCTGGTGTCGCTGTGCAGCCCCGTAGGCGCGCGGACCCAGATCATGGTCGATCGCGGCTTTGTCGCCGACACCGTCTCCGCCCGACCGGCCGTGACGCCCTCGACCGCCCTCGTCCACCTGACCGGCGTGCTGCGCGAGGGCGAGAAGCCCGGGACCTTCACGCCGCCGACGGTGCGTGACCTGTTCTATGTGCGGGACATCGACCAGATGGCACTGGCGCTCGGCGCCCGGCGCCACCCCGATGTGATGATCCTGGCGGAGACCTCGAGCAATCCGGCCTGGAAGCCCCTGGTCCCGACGCCGCTGCCGCCCGACATCCCCAACCGCCACCTGGAGTACGCCCTGACCTGGTTCGGCCTTGCGGGCGCGCTGGCCGCCGTCTATGCGGCGCTTCTCCGGCGCGGATTGAAAGCGGTATGAAATACGTCTCCACACGGACGGGGTCGGGCCCCGACGCGCCGGCCGTCGGCTTTCTCGAGGCGGTCCTGTCGGGCCTCGCGCCCGACGGCGGCCTGTATGTGCCGCAGACCTGGCCGGAGCTGACCGCCGAAGAGATCGCCGCCTTCGCCGGGCAGCCCTATCACCGGGTCGCCGCCGACATCCTCGGCCGGTTCACGGGCGGCGAGATCCCCTACGACGCCCTAGAGGAGATGTGCGAGGAGGCCTATTCCACCTTCACCCACGCGGCCACCTGCCCGGTGAAGCAGCTGACGCCGGGCCTGTTCCTGGTCGAGCTGTTCCATGGCCCGTCCCTGGCCTTCAAGGACGTGGCGATGCAGCTGCTGGGGCGGCTGTACGACTACGCCCTGGCCCGCCACGGCCGCACCATGACCGTGGTCTGCGCCACCTCGGGCGACACCGGCGGGGCGGCGGTCGAGGCCTTCCGCGGCAGGGCCAACGCCCGCATCGTCGCCCTGTTTCCCGAAGGCCGGATCAGCGAGGTCCAGCGCCGGTTCATGACCACGGCCGGCGAGGCCAACGTGGCCTGCGTCTCGGTCGATGGCACGTTCGACGACTGTCAGGCGATCCTCAAGACCATGTTCGGCGACGACCAGTTCCGCAACGCGGTCGATCTGTCGGGCGTCAACTCGATCAACTTCGCCCGCATCGCCGCCCAGGCCGTCTATTACTTCACCGCCGCCGTGGCGCTCGGCGCGCCGCACCGGAGCGTGGCCTTCGCCGTGCCGACCGGCAATTTCGGCGACGCCTTCGCCGGCTGGGTCGCCCGCCGGATGGGCCTGCCGATCGAGCGGATCCTGACGGCGACCAACAGCAACGACATCGTCTCGCGCGCCTTCGAGACTGGCCGCTACGCGCGGGGCGTGGTCTCGCCCACCCAGTCGCCGGCCATGGACATCCAGGTCGCCTCCAATTTCGAGCGGCTCTACTACGAGAGCGTCCGCCGCGACGGGGTCGAGACCGGCCGGGCCTTCCGCGCCTTCGCCGAGACCGGGGTCATCGACCTGCCGCCCCAGGCCCTGGCGACCATGCGCGAGACCTTCTCCGGCGCCTCGGTGGCCGAGGACGACACGGCCCGCGGCATGCTGTCGATCCTGAACGAGACCGGCGAGCTGATCGACCCGCACACGGCCGTCGCGGTCGCCGCCGCCCGCCGCGCCAGCCTGCCGGACCGGGCGACGCCGATGGCCATCCTGTCGACCGCCCATCCGGCCAAGTTCCCCGAGGCCGTCAGCGCCGCCACCGGCGTCACGCCCGAGATTCCGGCCGCCGCGCGAGGCCTGGCCGCCCGGCCGGAACGCTACGATCACCTGCCCGCGGACGCGGACGCCATCATGGCCTATGTCCGCGCCTTCGTGACCAGGTGACGGGCCGCCTCCACACCCTGTCCAACGGCGTGCGGGTGGTGTTCGACCCGATGCCCGGCCTTGAGACGCTGGCCCTGACCGTGGTGGCCGGGCGCGGCGCCCGCTACGAGGACGAAGCGCACAGCGGCTGGTCGCACCTGCTCGAACACATGGTCTTCAAAGGCGCCGGCGGCCGATCGGCCCGCGCCATCGTCGAGGACATCGAGGCGGCCGGCGGCCACCTCAACGCGGCCACCGGTTACGAGCGAACCAGCTTCCAGACCCGCACCCTGGCTGGCGGCCTGCCGCTGGCCATGCGCATCACCGCCGACCTGGTTCTGCGCCCGACCCTCGATCCCGGCGACCTTGTGCGCGAGAAACAGGTGGTCGGCCAGGAGATCGCCGAGGCGCTCGACACCCCCGACGACCTGGTGTTCGAGCTGGCCCAGGAGCAGGCCTTCGCCGGCCAGTCGCTGGGCCGGCCGATCCTGGGCACCGTGAAGTCGCTGAAGAGCGCCACGCCGCAGGCCCTGTCCGACTGGCGCGCGGCCCTCTACGCCCCCGACCGGCTGATCGTCAGCGTCGCCGGGGCCGTGGACGAGGGCGACCTGTTGAAACTGGCCGAGGAGTCGTTCGGCCATCTGTCGATGACCGCCGGCGCAACCCTGCCGCCGGCGCCCGCCTTCACCGGCGGATCGGCCGCCAGACTGCGCAAGCTGGAGCAGGCGCATCTGGTGCTGCTGCTGCCGGCCGTCGGCGCCATGGATAGCGATTATTTCGTGCTGCGCCTGTTCGCGGAGGCGCTCGGCGGGGGCATGTCCTCGCGGCTGTTCCAGGAAGCGCGCGAGAAGCGGGGACTGGCCTACGCCATCGACGCCTATGCCGACACCTATGCCGACGTCGGCATGCTGGGCGTCTATGCTGGCTGCGCCGCGGGCGACGCGGCGGAACTGGCGAGGATCGCCGCCGCCGAGGTCCGCGCCCTGGCGTCATCGGTCGGCGAGGCCGAGCTGGCCCGCGCCAGGGCCCAGCTCAAGGCCAGCCTGTTCATGGGCCGCGAACAGCCGCTGAACCGCGCCGAACAGGCCGCCGGCCAGACCCTGATGTTCGGCCACCTCTACGCGCCCGCCGACATCTCGCGGGCCATCGACCAGGTGACGGCGGCCGACTTCGCGCGGCTGGGCGAGCGGATGATCGCCGACCGACGCTGCGTGGTCTCGGTGCTCGGCTCGAAGACCGCGCTGGGAGCGCCCGAGGCGTTCGAGCGGGCCGTGTTCGCTTGATACCTTCCTCTCCCGCGAGGGAGGACTCTTGCCCGCGTCCGCGATGCGCGCCACGCTTCCCCCATGTCGCTCCTTGAATGGATCTCGCCGGAGACCGGTCCCAGCCTGCGCGGCCAGGGCGTGGTGCTGCGTCCGCCGCGCAAGCGGGACTATCCCGAGTGGCAGGCGCTGCGGCAGACCTCGCGACCGTTCCTGCAGCCGTGGGAGCCGGTCTGGGCCCCGGACGAGCTGAGCCTGGCGGCCTATTCGCGGCGACTGTCGGCCTGGCGCAACGGGCGTGACCTGGACCAGATGTACGCCTTCTTCGTTTTCCGCGAGAGCGACGAGGCGCTGGTCGGCGGCATCACGCTGAACGGCGTGCGGCGCGGCGTCGCCCAGATGGGCACGGTCGGCTACTGGTCCGGCCAGCCGTTCGCCCGGCAGGGCCACACCCTGGCGGCGCTGCGGGCGCTGATCGGCTTCGCGTTCGGGCCGCTGGGTCTTCACCGGCTCGAGGCCGCCTGCCTGCCGACCAACGACGCCTCGGCCGCCCTGCTGCTGAAGGCGGGCTTCTCCGAGGAGGGATACGCCAGGGCTTATCTGAAAATTAACGGCGATTGGCGAGATCATCGTCTGTTCGGGTTGATCTCGCGCGAAGGCGCGCATGGACGCCCGTAAGGAGAAGCCGGCGTGAACCGGTCATGAGGCTTACCGCCCAGGATCGACGAGTGTGGGACGCCGCGGCCACGATGGAGGCGCTCGGAGGCGCCCATGTGGCCCTGTGGGTCTGGGAGCCGGAGGAGGACCGCTTCCGGCTGTACGGCGCCGCGCGGCAGCTGGGCCTGGGCCCGCTCGCGCCGGAATGCTCCTCCGCCGCCTTCCGCGCGCTCGCCCTGCCGCAGGACCGCGCCTCGGCCGAAGACCTGCTGCGCGTTCAGTGCCCCGGCGCCGAGATCGCCCTGCGCATCCGCATGCGGGGCGGAGAGACCTGCCTGTGGCGCGGTGTCTGGCTCGAGGAGGGTGTCCGCGCGTCCGGCGTCGTCGCGCCCGAGACCCGCTTCGCCGCCTCCGAGTTCGACGCCCTGACCGGCCTGCTCGACCGGCCCAGCTTCATCGCCCAGGCCCGGGAGCGGCTGACCCAACCCAGCCGCCAGACGCTGGTGGTGGCCGATCTCGACCGGCTGCGCCGGCTCAACGAGGCGCTGGGCCACGACCGGGCTGACCTGGTGCTGGCCGCGCTGGGCTCGCGCCTGGCCGCCGCCTTCGGGGCCGGGGCCATCATGGCCCGGGTCGGCGAGGACGAGTTCGCCGTGATGATCTCCGGCGACAACGATCCGGCCGAGCGCCTGCGCCGGGCGCTGGAGCAGCCGCTGCGCATCGCCGGCTTCGACATCCTGCCGACCCTGGCCATCGGCGCCGTGGAGGCCGAGGGCGGCGAGGACGCGCCCGACGCCGCCGAACTGCTGCGCCGCGCCGAACTGGCCGTCGAGGCGGCCAAGGGCGCCGGACGCGGCGGCGGCGCGGCCTATGGCCGGTCGATGGAAAGCGACGGCCTCTCGCAGCTGGCCCTCGAATCGGATCTGCGCGGCGCGGTCGGCCGCGGCGAGATCGTGCCCTTCTTCCAGCCCGTCGTGCGGCTGTCCGACGGCGCCCTGTCGGGCTTCGAGGCGTTGTGTCGCTGGCGCCACCCGCGGCGCGGCCTGATCCCGCCAGACGACTTCCTGCCGATGGCCGAGGAACTGGGCATGATGGCCGAGCTGGGGGCGCATATGCTGCGCGCCTCGGCGCGGCAGCTGGCCACCTGGCGCCAGAGCCACCCGGCCGCCGGCAACATGACCGTCAGCGTCAACCTATCGACCGGCGAGATCCACCGCGAGGGGCTGGTCTCGGACGTCACCGGCCTGATCGCCAAACATCGCCTGCCGCCGGGCTCGCTGAAGCTGGAGATCACCGAGAGCGACATCATGCGCGACCCGGAGGGCGCGGCGACGATCCTGCGGGCCCTGCGCGGCGGCGGCGCCGGCCTGGCGCTGGACGATTTCGGCACGGGATTCTCGTCGCTCAGCTACCTCACGCGCCTGCCCTTCGACACGCTGAAGATCGACCGCTACTTCGTGCGCACCATGGGCGCCAACGAGGGGTCGGCGAAGATCGTGCGGTCGGTGATCAAGCTGGGCCAGGACCTGAACCTCGAGGTCGTCGCCGAGGGCGTCGAGAACGCCATCATGGCCCGCCAGCTGATGGAACTGGGCTGCGACTTCGGCCAGGGCTTCGGCTACGCCCCCGCTCTCTCGCCGCAGGAGGCGGAGGTCTATCTCAACGAAAGCTATGTCGATGGGGCCGCGCCCGTGAGACGACAGGGCTGACCCCAATCCTCCCCATGCGGTGGGGAGGAAAGAAGGTTAGGCCCGCCCGCCGCTCTCCGACAGCATGGCCGCCGAAATCCCCAGCTTCTCCAGCGCCCGCGACCACTTGTGGTCGAAGTCGTCGCCGAAGATCAGCGCTTCGTCCGGGTCGCAGACCAGCCAGACGTTCTCGCGCACCTCGCGCTCCAGCTGGCCGGGCCCCCAGCCGGCATAGCCGAGCGCCAGCAGGGCGCGACGGGGGGCCGCCTCGCCGCCCAGGGCCTCGAGCACGTCACGGGTCGTGGTCAGCGCCAGGCCGTCCTTCACGGGCAGGCTGACGCCGTCGAGCAGATAGTCGTCGGTGTGCAGCACGAAGCCACGCTCGCGCTCGACCGGTCCGCCCATCAGCACCGCCTCGTCGGCGACGCGGCGCACGGGCGGGTCGATGCCGATCCGTTCGAACAGCGATTCCAGGGTCAGGCCGTCCACCGGACGGTTCACGGCCAGGCCGATGGCGTGCTCGGCGTCGTGCGCGCAAAGAAACACCACGGCCCGCTCGAACCGGGTGTCGCCGATGCCGGGCATGGCGATCAGGAGACGGCCGGAAAGGAAGTCTGCGTCCGATGGCTCGGTCATGCGTTGATGATTGGCCTTCGGGACGACGGTTTCAAGGTCGCGCGCTTGGCGAACCGGTCCGTCGCCTCTATTTGCACCAGCAACCGCGGTTCCGCGACAGGGAGAGACCCAATGACCATCAAAGCCGGCGACAAACTGCCCGACGCCACCTTCATGACTTCCGGCCCCGAGGGTCCCCGCCCGATCACCAGCGACGAGCTGTTCAAGGGCAAGACCGTCGCCGTGCTGGCCCTGCCGGGCGCCTTCACCCCGACCTGCTCGGCCAAGCACCTGCCGGGCTTCAAGGAGCACGCGGCCGAGTTCCGCGCCAAGGGCGTTGATTCCATCGTCTGCATTTCGGTCAACGACGTGTTCGTGATGAAGGCCTGGGGCCTCGACCAGGGCGTGGGCGACGACATCATCATGCTGGCCGACGGCAACGGCGACTTCACCAAGGCCATCGGCCTGGAGATGGACGGCAGCAAGTTCGGCATGGGCCTGCGCTCGCAGCGCTACTCAATGATCGTCAAGGACGGCGTGGTCGATACGCTGAACGTCGAGGCCGGCGGCGAATTCAAGGTCTCGTCCGCCGACTACATGCTGGCGCAGCTGTAGGTTCTGAGGGGACTGGTTTTCCTGTCCCTTGGGACCGGATAGCCAGTCCCCGGCCGCGCTGACAGGGGCAGGTTAAGCAGTCCCAAGGGACAGCTTAACCTGCCCCTCCTACCCTTCAATCTCCAGCACCGCCGCGCCCTGGACCACGCCCGCGACCTGGCCGGGGACCGTCGCCAGGATCTGTTCGGCGTAGAAGCGCCAGACGCGGGCGTAGGCCGCGTCGGCGTGGGCCATCCTGGCCAGCATCCAGCCGCCGACCACATCCCCCGCCAGCTTGAGGAACGCCGTCGCGCCGGCCAGGGCGTCGGGCGTGCCGCGCCGTTCGGCCAGCCAGGCGGCGGCCTGTTCCAGCGCGTCGGCGCCGTCGGCCAGGCGCGGTTCGTCCACCGCCGCCTCGCGGATCTCGGCCAGCAGGGACGCCAGCGCCGCGCCGTCGCCCAGCGTCAGCTTGCGGCCGACCAGGTCGATGGCCTGGATGCCGTTGGTCCCCTCGTAGATCGGCAGGATGCGGGCGTCGCGATAGTGCTGCGCCGCGCCGGTTTCCTCGATGAAGCCCATGCCGCCATGGATCTGCACGCCCAGGCTGGCCGCCTCGACGCCAAGGTCGGTGGACCAGGCCTTGGCGATCGGCGTCAGCAGCTCCTCGCGCAGCTTGGCCGCCGTGCGGTCCGCCTCGGCAGCCGCGTGGCGCGACAGGTCGGCCGCCACCGCCGTCGATAGGCAGATGGCCCGGGCGGCGAGAATCTTCGCCCGCATCAGCATCAGCATGCGGCGCACGTCGGGATGGTCGTGGATCGGGGCGTTGGCTTCGCCGGTCCAGGCCGAGCGGCCCTGGCGGCGCTCCAGCGAAAAGGCCAGCGCCTGCTGGTAGGCGCGCTCGGCGATGCCGACGCCCTGGGCGCCGACCTGCAGCCGGGCGGCGTTCATCATGGTGAACATCGCCGCCAGACCCTGGTGTTCGGCCCCGACCAGCTCGGCCCGCGCGCCCTCGAAGGCCATCACGCAGGTCGGCGAGCCGTGGATGCCCAGCTTGTGCTCAATACCGACCGGCCGCACGTCGTTGGCCGCGCCGGCCGCGCCGTCGGCGCCCAGCAGCCGCTTGGGGCAGACGAACAGCGAGATGCCGCGGCTGCCCTCCGGCGCCCCCGGCAGACGGGCCAGCACCAGATGGACGATGTTGTCGGCGACGTCGTGGTCGCCCCAGGTGATGAAGATCTTCTGGCCGGTCAGGCGCCAGCCGCCCTCGCCGTCCGGCTCGGCCCGGGTGGTCAGGGCCGCGAGGTCCGAGCCGGCCTGCGGCTCGGTCAGGTTCATCGTGCCGGTCCATTCGCCGCTGACCAGCCTGGGCAGGAAGCGCGCCTTCTGGCTGTCCGTGCCATGCGCGGCCAGCGCCTCGATGGCCCCCTGGGTCAGCATCGGGCACAGGCCGAAGGCCAGGCTGGCGGCCTGGATCATCTCGAACACGGCGATCTCGAGCGTCCTGGGCAGACCCTGGCCGCCGAACTCAGGCTCGGCCGACAGGCTGTTCCAGCCCCCTTCGGCGAACTGGCGGTAGGCGTCGGCGAAGCCGGGGGCCGCCGTGACGCGGCCGTTGGCGTAGCGGGCGCCGGTCAGGTCGCCCTGGCGGTTCAGCGGCGCGATCACCCCCGCCGCGAACTCGCCGGCCGCCTCGAGCACCGCCCAGGCCGTTTCGGCGTCGGCGTCCGGGAAGGCCTCGCCCAGCCGGTCGAACCCGGCCGCCTTCAGCGCGGCGGTCATGTCTCGAAGCGGCGGACGATAGGTCATGAAACGTCTCCCTGTGGTCGCGCGTTTTAGGCCGCGGATCGCCATTTCGGGAAGCCTCGGCCTTTCCTCCGACGCGGTTCGGTCCTATGTGGTACTGCAACACACACAGTCACAATCGAGGTCGTCATGTTCCGCCCGCTCGCCACCGCCCTGGCCCTCATGCTGTTGACCGCCCCGATGGCGATGGCCGCCCCGTCCACCGACCCCGCCGACATGCCCGCCGGGACCTATGAGGTGGACAAGACCCATGCGAGCCTGATCGCCCGGGTCCAGCACATGGGCCTGGCGGCCTATACGGTCCGCTTCACCGGCTTCGACGCCACCTACGCCTGGGACCCGAAGTCGCCGCAGACGGCCCGGGTCGAGGCCACCTTGCAGGCCGCGTCCCTCGACACCGGCGAGCCGAAGTTCAACGGCGAATTCGCCGAGAAATTTCTCGACGCCAAGGCCAACCCGACCATCCGCTTCATCTCCACCTCGATCGTCCAGACCAGCCCCGGCAAGGGAACCATGACCGGCGACCTGACCCTGCGCGGCGTAACGAAGCCGGTGACCCTGGATGTCACGTTCGACGGCTATGCCGCCGGCATGGGCGGCCAGCGCTCGGGCTTTTCGGCGCGCGGGGTGATCAAGCGGTCCGAGTTCGGCTCGACCTTCCTGCTCAATCCGCCGATGGCGATGGTCGGCGACGAGGTGGAATTGATCCTCGAACTGGAATTCGTGAAGAAGTAGGGTCAGCCAAGGACCCGGAGCGCCCATGACCCAGACCCGCTATTCGACCGTCGCCATCCTGTTGCACTGGACCATCGCGGCCCTGCTGGTCTGGACCGTCCTGCTGGCCTGGCAGGCGGAGGACCTGAAGGGCGCGGCCAAGGTCGCCGTCCTGCAGCTGCACAAACCGATCGGCATCACGATCATGCTGCTGACGCTGTTGCGTATCGTCTGGCGGTTCGTCAGACCGGCCCCGCCGATGGGCGACCACCTCAAGCCCTGGGAGAAGACTCTCGCCAAGTCCGTCTACGGGCTGTTCTACATCTCCATGATCGCCGTCCCGCTCGCCGGCTGGGCGATGGTCTCGGCCAGCGCCCTGATCCAGCAGTATCCGATCGACATGTTCGGCCTGTTCAACTGGCCGGCGATCACGCCCCTGTACGAGCTGCCCGCCGAACTGCGGCACACCCGGCACGAGCAGCTGGAGGATGTCCACAAGCTGCTGGCCAAGGTGATCATCTACGGCCTGATCCCGCTGCACATCCTGGGCGCCCTCAAGCACCAGTTCCTCGACAAGGACAACGAGCTGGCCAGGATGATCCCGTTCCTGGCCAAAAAGAACCCGGCCGCGTGAAACCCTTCGCGCCCCTGTTCGCTGTCGCCGTGATCGCCACGGCGTCCCAGGCCTGGGCGGCCCCCGCGCCGGCCTGGACGGTGGACAAGGGCGCCTCGAAGGTGGCGTTCGCCTCGAGCTTCGATGGCGGCGTCTTCAACGGGTCGTTCCGGCGCTGGGACGCGACGATCCGCTTCGACCCGGCCAATCTGGCGGGCTCCTCGGCGGTGGTGACCTTCGATATGGCCTCCGCCATCACCGGCGACGCCAGCCGCGACGGGGCCCTGCCGCAGGATGACTGGTTCGCCGCCGGCAGGTTTCCCAAGGCCGCCTTCACGGCGAAGTCCTTCAAGGCGCTGGGCGGCAACCGCTACCAGGCCATCGGCGATCTGACCCTTCGTGGCGTCACGAAGCCGTTGACCCTGCCCTTCACCCTCGTCATCACCGGCGGCGTGGCCAAGATGAACGCCAGCGTGGGCCTGAACCGACTGGCCTTCGGCGTGGGACAGAACGAGTGGAAGACGACCGAGGTCGTGCCGGCGACGGTGACGGTCAATATCAGCCTGACGGCGAAGCGCGCGGGATAGGCCGTGCGGTCGTGGCCCTGCGCGCCGGCGGCCTCGTCATCCTGCCGACCGAGACGGTCTATGGCCTGGCCGCCGACGCCGCCAATCCCCGGGCCGTGGCCGCCGTCTATGCCGCCAAGGGCCGGCCGGCCTTCAACCCCCTGATCGCCCACGTCGCCGATCTGGACGCCGCGCGGCGTATCGCCGTGCTCGACGCGCGGGCCGAGCGGCTGGCGGCGGCCTTCTGGCCGGGCCCGCTGACGATCGTCGCCCCGGTGCGGGACGCGGCGGCCGTCTGCGACCTGGCGCGGGCGGGCCTCGACACCGTGGCCGTGCGCGTTCCAGGCCACCCCCTGTCCCGCGCCCTGCTGCGGGCCTTCGCCGGCCCGCTGGTCGCGCCCTCGGCCAACCGTTCGGGACGCCCCAGCCCGACCACCTTCGCCGACGCGGTCGAGGAGACGGGGCCGTCGGCCGCCGAGGCGCTGGACGGCGGGCCCTGCACGGTGGGCCTGGAGTCGACGGTGGTCGCGGTTCTGCCGGACGGTCCCGCCCGGCTGCTGCGGCCCGGCGCCGTGACCCGGGCGCAGATCGAGGCGCTGATCGGCCCGCTGGCCGAGGCGGACGGGGACGCCAAACGCTCGCCCGGCCGGCTGGCCCTGCACTACGCGCCGGACGCGCCGGTGCGGATCAACGTGACCCGGCCCGAACCGGGCGAGGCCTTCCTGGCGTTCGGACCGCATGACGGACCGTTCAACCTGAGTCCGACCGGTGATCTGGTCGAGGCGGCGGCGAGCCTGTTTGCCCTGCTGCGGGCGGCGGATCGGACGAAGCCGACCGCCATCGCTGTCGCCCCGATCCCGGTCGAAGGCCTGGGCGAGGCCATCAACGACCGTCTAAAGCGCGCCGCCGGCTATGTGGGCTGAAGGGCCGAGCGGACGTCGGTGAGCGCGAAGTCGTCGCCCTTGTAGAGCAGCGGCGCGTCCAGCTGTTTGGCGAGGGCGTAGGCGAAGCAGTCGCCAAGGTTCAACCTGGCCGGATGAAAACCTCTGCCGAAGGTGAGATAGGCTCGCAGAGCTCCCTCTCCCAGATCGGCGGTTCGTGCAATCGAAACGCCGAGGGTGGCGAGCCAGTGATCCAGTTCCGCCTTGTCGCCCAATCGACCACGCCCGATCAGGACACGACCTGTTTCAACGTAGTTGACCGCCGAAATCTGTGACTCGTTCGCCAGGAGGGCCGCGGCAAAAACGCGGGCTTCCGGCTCAAGCTCGCTGATGGCGACAAGCGCCGAGGCGTCAACCGCGATCAAGAGGTTTCGCCCCGATGTCCAGTTCATCCTCTTCCCACAGGGCGTCGAAATCAGCCTTGGTTACGTTCAACTCGACCTTGTCGAGCCCAACCTTGCGACGAAATTGCTCGGTAGCGGCTATCATCTCTTCGATCGTTTTCGCCTTCCGCACGACGGGGGGCTCGGCCTCAAGCGCCTTGTCGAGCGCAGCATCAATGACCGCCGTCAAACTCTCGCCGCGCAGTCTCGCCAGCTCGCGCGCCTTGCGCTCGGTTTCGGGGTTCTTGATGAAGATGCCCATGGCTGTCTCCCAGTATATACCTGAGTATATACTCGTCAGGTCGCGGCGAAAAGGTTAGGCTCTTTCCATGACCTTCTCCGTGCCCGCAGACGTCATTTCCCGCCTCAAGGCCGTGCTCGGCGAGGACGGCTGGAGCCAGGACCCGCGGCGCATCGCGCCCAAACTGGTCGAGTGGCGCGGCCGCTGGAAGGGGACAACGCCCCTGCTGGCCCTGCCGAAAACCACGGCCGAGGTCGCCGCCGTGGTCGGCGTCTGCGCCGAGTCCGGCACGGCGATCACCCCCCAGGGCGGCAACACGGGCCTAGTCTCCGGCCAGATTCCGCAGGGCGAGATCCTGCTCTCCACCGAACGGCTCAACCGCATTCGCGACATCGACGGCTTCGACGACGTGATCGTCGCCGAGGCCGGGGTCACCCTGGCGGCCGTGCACGAGGCGGCGGCGGCGCTGGATCGACGCTTCCCGCTGGGCCTGGCGTCGGAGGGCTCTGCCACGGTCGGCGGCGTGGTCTCGACCAACGCCGGCGGCACCCAGGTGCTGCGCTACGGCACGACGCGTAACCTGGTGCTTGGCCTTGAGGCCGTGCTGCCCAACGGGGAGATCTGGAACGGCCTCAAGCGGCTGCGCAAGGACAACACCGGCTATGACCTCAAGCAGCTGCTGATCGGCGCAGAGGGCACGCTGGGCGTGATCACGGCCGCCAGCCTGAAGCTGTTCCCGGTGCTGAACTCACGCGCCACGGCCGTGGTCGGCCTGGCCTCGCCGGCCGATGCGATCCGGCTGCTGGCCCGCGCCAGGGAAGAGACCGGCGGGGCGGTCGAGGCGTTCGAGCTGATGAGCCGGCTGGGCGTGCGGTTCGCCATCGACCACATCCCCGGCATCCGCGAACCGCTGGACGCCGTCCATCCCTGGTACGTGCTGGTCGAGACGGCCAGCGGCGAGCCGGGCGCCGCCGAGGGGGCGATGGAGCGGCTGCTCGGCCGCGCGCTCGAGGACGGTCTGATCCAGGACGCCGCCATCGCCCAGACCCACGCCCAGGCCAAGGCCTTCTGGGCCGTGCGCGAGAACCAGTCCGGCGCCCAGAAGCCCGAGGGCGCGGCCTGGAAGCACGACATCTCGGTGCCGGTCTCGCGCATCGCCGACTTCATCGAGCAGGCGACGGCGGCGGTGCTGAAGCACGCCCCCGCCGTCCGGGTCGTCGCTTTCGGTCACGTCGGCGACGGCAATGTCCACTACGACGTGCTGCGCCCCGAAGGCGGGTCCGACGCGGCGCACAACGCGGGCCGCGACGCCGGCGCGCGCATCGTCCACGACATTGTCGATTCCATGGACGGCTCGATCTCCGCCGAACATGGCCTGGGCGCGATGAAGACCGTCGATGCCCTGCGCTACAAGTCGCCGGTCGAGGTCGAGGCGCTGAGGGCCATTCGCGCGGCGCTGGACCCGAAGCGGATCATGAACCCGCGGGTGCTGTTCTAGGGCCTCGCAACCGGCCTCCTCAGGTCGCCACGGGTGGCTTGGTCACCGTCACGGCGCCGCCGGCCTCCGGCGCGCCCGACGGGCCCTCGAAGGTCACGTGGAAGCCGATGATCAGCCAGGCGCCGGCCTTGTCCTTCCGCAGCACCGTCTCGGCCAGCACGGTCTGGGAGGGATAGCTGTAGGCGTGGACCAGGGTCGCGGTGGTCCCGCCCGTCCCGGCGTTGATCGACCAGCTGCGGTTGGCGGTAGCTGTCGGCGCGCCAGGCGGCAGCGAGGCCCTGACCGCCGCCAGCTGGGCCAGGGTGGCCGGCCGGCGCAGGTCGGGCGCCAGGTTCGGGTTGGCGCTCAGATCGGCGCCCGTGCGAACCTGCTCGTAGAGCGCCCGCGCCTCGGCGTCGGCCTGTTTGTCGATGGTCGGCAGGCTGCAGGCCGCGACGGCCAGACAGGCCGTGATCATCGCCAGAAAGGTCCGCATGTCGGTCACACTCCGTCTCGATCAGGCCGGGATGATGGCCCCGGCCGCGCGAGGGGAGCAAGCCCCTCGTCAGACCCCGGGGCCCGCGCTGGCGATCAAGGTGTTCAACGCCGCCAGATGGCCCTTGAGCGCCTTGCGGCCCGCGGCCGTCAGCGCCAGCCAGGTCCGCACCCGGCCGCCCGACGGCCTCTTGCTGACCGACAGATAGCCCGCCTCCTCCAGCAGCTTCACATGCTTGCTGAGCACGGACTCGCTCACGTCCAGCGACTCGCGGATGGTGGCGAAGTCGATGGTGTCGGCCGCCGCCAGCATGCAACAGATCTGCAGGCGGTTCGGGGCGTGAATGACGGGGTCGAGGACGCCGGTCACACGTGGGCCCCGTCCCGCAGGTCCCGGCGATAGGCGATCTCCCACAGGAAGCCGCCCGCGGTCGTGACGAGGGCGGCGAGGACGCCTGCAACGAACGGCGCTACGGTCAGTCCGTGGGTGCGGACCAGCCATGTGCTGCCGATCATGATGGCCACGAACAACGCCGCCAGGCTCAGCGAAACGATCATCGTCCGTCCTTTTCGGTAGCCGTTGACCCACATGCCGGTCCGCGCCCGATAGACCCGGACCAGCCCGGCGAGACCAAGGACGAAGACCAGATAGTAGGGGCCGAGAATCCACAGGGGCTGACCCTGGACGGCGACGAGGCCGCCGATCAGCAGGCCCAGGGCCGGGTGATACCAGACCGGCGCCACGGCGCGGCGCGCCATCTCGGTCCGGGCGGCGTTGACCTCGGCCAGCATGCGGGCGGCGTCGGCGGGGGAAGGCGGGGCCATCGGCGGCTCTTTAGTTTCCATCGCGGATAAGTTACGGATCACTTTCCATAACGTCAAGTGATAACTTTCCAACTCGGAAAGCCGATACCCGGGAGCGCGGCCATGGGGGCTGGCCTTCCCTGCCCACGCGCTCTATCCCCGCCCCCATGCTGATGGTGATCTCGCCGGCCAAGGCCATGAACTTCGCGGCGCCGGACCGCGCCCTGCCGCTGACCACGCCGGTGCTGAAGGACGATATCGCCGAACTCGACGCCATCACCCGCAAGCTGCGGCCGCGCGACCTGCGCAAGCTGATGGATATTTCCGAGAAGCTGGCCGACCTGAACTACGAGCGCTTCCAGGCCTTCGATCCTTCGGTCGAGGAGGGTCTTCAGGCGGCCATCGCGTTCAACGGCGACGTCTATGCGGGCCTGAACGCCCGCACGCTCGACGCCAAGGCGTTCGGCTGGGCCCAGAGCCGGCTGCGCATCCTGTCGGGCCTCTATGGCGTGCTGCGGCCGGCCGACGCCATTCAGCCCTACCGGCTGGAAATGGGCGTGCGGCTGAAGACCGGCCGCGGCAAGACCCTGTGCCAGTTCTGGGGCGATCGCATCGCCCTCGGCCTCAACGCGGCCGCCGAGGATCACAAGGACAAGACCCTCGTGAACCTCGCCAGCCTCGAATATTTCGCGGCCGTCGATCTGAAGGCCCTGACCCTGCCCGTGGTCACCTGCAAGTTCTTCGAGGACCGTGGCGCGGTGACCAAACAGATCAGCTTCATGGCCAAGAAGGCCCGCGGGATGATGGCCCGCTACGCCATCGATCATCGCATCGACCGGGCCGAGGACCTCAAGGCCTTCGACAGCGAGGGTTATGCGTTCCGCGGGGACCTGTCCTCCGACGCCGAATGGATCTTCCAGCGCTGAGCATCGCGCGCGCTGTTTTCCGCTCGCCCCGGCCGCCGCGACCCTCTATGCTGCAGCGCAACATAAACTAGGCGGAGCGCTATCGCCCATGACCTCCGAACTGCGCGGCCAGGTCGCCATCATCACCGGATCGACCAGCGGCATCGGCCTGGGCCTCGCCGAGGCGCTGGCCGCCGCCGGGGTGAACCTCGTGCTAAACGGCCTGGGCGACGCGGCGACCATCGAGGCGACGCGCGCCGGTCTGGCCGCGCGCCACGGCGTCCAGGTGCGCTACCACGACGCCGACATGACCCGTCCTGCGGAGATCGCCGACCTGGTGACCTCGACCGTCGCGGCCTTCGGCCGACTGGACATCCTGGTCAACAACGCTGGCGTCCAGCACGTCTCGCCGATCGAGGACTTCCCCCTCGACGCCTGGGACCGGATCATCGCCATCAACCTGTCGAGCGTGTTCCACGCCACCCGCGCGGCGATTCCGGCGATGAAGGCGGCCGGCCGTGGCCGGATCGTCAACATCGCCTCGGCCCACGCCCTGGTCGCCTCGCCGTTCAAGAGCGCCTACGTCTCCGCCAAACATGGCGTCGCGGGCTTCACCAAGACGGCGGCCCTTGAGTTGGCCACCGACGGCGTGACCGTCAACGCCATCTGCCCCGGCTATGTGAAGACGCCGCTGGTCGAGGCCCAGATCGCCGACCAGGCCAGGACGCGCGGCATCAGCGAGGAGGCCGTCATGCGCGACGTCATTCTTGCCGCCCAGCCGACCAAGGCGTTCGTCACCGTCGAGCAGCTGGCCGGCATGCTGCTGTACCTTTGCGCCGACGCCGGCGCTTCGGTGAACGGCGCCATCCTGTCGATCGACGGCGGCTGGACGGCCGCGTGACGGGTCACCCCAGGCCCACCGCCGGCGTCGTCTGCCTCCGGGGCCGGGAGATCCTGCTGATCAAACGCGGCAACCCGCCCCGGCAGGGCCAGTGGAGTCTGCCCGGCGGCCGCATCGAATGGGGCGAGACCAGCGAGGTCGCCGCCCTGCGCGAACTGCGGGAAGAGACCGGCGTCGAGGCCGAACCGCTGGGCCTGATCGATGTGGTCGATGGCATCATGACCTCGCGCGAGACTGGCCTCGTCACCCGCCACTACATCATGGTCGATTACGCGGCCCGCTGGCTGTCGGGCGAACCCGTCGCCGGGGACGACGCGGTCGAGGCCGCCTTCTTCCCGCTCAAGGAAGCCCTGGCCGCCGTCGAGTGGGAGGAAACCCGCCGGGTGATCCAGGAGGCCTTCGACCGTTTCGGCGCTTGACCGCCGCCGCGTCACCCGCCTTTTGTGACATCAAACAGATGTTCACGGGGAGTGACGGACCATGGCCTACAAGCCCTTCGACCTGACCGGAAAGGTCGCCCTGGTCACCGGCGGCAATGGCGGCATCGGTCTGGGCATGGCCGAAGCGATGGCCCAGGCCGGGTCCGACATCGTCATCTGGGGCTCCAACCCCGACAAGACGCTGGCCGCCGAAGGCAAGCTGACCGGCTACGGCGTGCGGGTGAAGGCCCAGATCGTCGATTGCGCCGACGAGGCCCAGGTGGTTGCCGGCATGCAGGAAGCCGTCGCGGCCATGGGCCGGGTCGATACCGTGATCGCCAACGCCGGCCGGGGCCGGGGCGCCGCCTCGTTCTCCGAGATGTCCACCGAGGTGTGGAACTACAACATGGCCCTGAACCTCGACGGCGTGTTCTGGACCCTGCGCGAGGCGGCCAGGCACATGGTCGAGCGCGCCAGGACCGGCGATCCCGGCGGCTCTCTGATCGGCATCGCCTCGCTGGCGGCCATCGAAGGCGCCGCCCGCAACGAGGCCTATGCCGCCACCAAGGGCGCGGTCGTCTCGATGATGAAATCGATCGCCGTCGAGCATGCGCGCCACGGCGTGCGCGCCAACTCGATCCTGCCCGGCTGGATCGCCACCGACATGACCGCCGGCGCCCAGGGCAACGACAAGTTCAACGCCAACGTCATCAGCCGCGTGCCGATGCGCCGGTGGGGAACTCCCGAGGACTTCGGCGGCATGGCCGTCTACCTGGCGTCCGACGCCTCCCGCTTCCACACCGGCGATTCCTTCCTGATCGACGGCGGCTACGCGATCTTCTGAGAAAGCACAGACAGATGTCCCTCCGCACCCCCCTCTGCGACATGCTCGACATCGAGCATCCGATCATGCTCGCCGGCATGGGCGGCGTGTCCTATGCCGAGCTGGCCGCCGCGGTCAGCAACGCCGGCGGCTACGGCGTGCTGGGCATGGCCGGAACCAGCCCCGAGTTCATCCGCGAACAGATGCGCAAGGTCCGCTCGCTGACCGACAGGCCGTTCGGCGTCGATCTGCTGGCCGCCAGCCCGGAAAGCCTCACCGCCGCCGTCGAGATCATCATCGAGGAAGGCGCGTCGTCCTTCATCGCCGGCCTGGGCGTGCCCATGCCGATCATGGAGAAGCTGAAGAAGGCCGGCCTCAAGGTCATGGTCGTCTGCGGCGCGGTGAAGCACGCGGTCAAGGCCGAGCAGGCCGGGTGCGACGCGGTCATCTGCCAGGGCGGCGAAGGCGGCGGGCACACGGGCCTCGTCGGCACCTTGCCGCTGCTGGCCCAGGCCGTCGAGGCGGTGAAGATTCCCGTGGTCGGGGCCGGCGGCCTGTATGACGGCCGCGGCGTGGCCGCCTGCCTGGCTCTGGGCGCCCAGGGCGTCTGGATGGGCACGCGCTTTATCGCCAGCGTCGAGGCCCACGCCGGCGACCTCTATCGCGAGACCATTCTCCAGGCGTCCGACGAGGATACGGTCCGCACGCGCTGCTACAGCGGCAAGCCGATGCGGGTGCAGAAGAACCCCTATGTCGCCGACTGGGAGAGCCGCCCGGGCGACATCCAGGGCTTCCCGATGCAGGCGGGGATCAGCATCCGGAACAACGCCATGGGCGGCATCGGCGGGCAGGTCGAGGGCCTCGATCCGGACAAGTCCTGTTTCGCCATGGGCCAGAGCGCGGGCGGCGTCCACGACGTGATGCCGGCCGGCGACATCGTCCGCCGCCTGATGGCCGAGACCCACGCGGCGATCGGCCGTCTGACGGCGCTGAACGCCGCCAGCCCGGCCGTGGCGCGGGAGACGGCGGCCTGACGCGATGACGGTCTACGCCCTGGCCCAGATCTCGATCACCGACCGGACCGCCTACGAGCGCTATCAGGCCCGGTTCATGGAGGTGTTCCAGCGGTTCGGCGGCCGCCTGCTGGCGGCCGACGAGTCGCCGTCGGTCGAGGAAGGCCGCTGGGATCGCGACAAGATCATCCTGATGAGCTTCCCGGACGAGGTGGCCTTCCGCGCCTGGGCCGATTCGCCCGCCTACCAGGAGATCGCCAGGGACCGCCACGCCGGCTCGGACGGCGTGGTGCTGTTGGTGAAGGGGTTGGGCGGTCTCTAGACGCCCTCGACGATCAGCACGCGGTACTCGGCGCCCTTGAGCCGGTGCTGCAGGGCCTCCTGATACGCCGGGCCGCGGTACCAGGCCTGGGCCTCGGCGAAGCTGGGGAACGACAGAATCACCGCCCCCTCCACCTGCGGCCCCTCCAGCACCTCGTGCCGGCCGTAGGCGGCCAGCGGCGTCACCGCGTGGCCCTCGCGCGCCTTGCGGGCCATCTGGCCATAGGTGGCGAACTCTGCGGCGTCGATCATCCGGTCGCGAACCAGGATCACATAGGCTGGCTTGGGGGCGTCGGTCATGGCGAATCTCCGGTCTGGCGGACGCTCCATCGTTTAGCCATCCACGGAGCCGGTGGCGATGCGCCGAGGCGTTGATTCAGGTCACGGTCCGCCCCGCGACCGGACGATAGGCGTTCGGGACCGACCGCAGGAGCTTCCCGCCATGACCGACACCCCCGCCGACCTCGGCCAGATCACCCGCCTGGAAGACCAGGTCCAGGTGACGCTGACCCGCCGGTTCGACCATGCCGTGGCCACGGTCTGGACCCTGCTGACCGATCCGGCCCGACTGCCCGAATGGCTGGCGCCGGGCGAGATCGAGCTACACCCGGGCGGACGGGCGCGGCTGGACTTCATCGACTCGGGCACGGCCATCGACAGCGTCGTCAGCGCCTTCAAGCCCGGCGCCCTGCTGGAATACAGCTGGAGCGAGCCGGGCGAGCCCCTGCGGCCGGTCCGCTGGGAGCTGCAGGCCGACGGGCCGGCGGCGACCCGCCTGACCCTGACCCTCACGACCCCCGCCACCGAGGACGCCGGTCGCGCCGCCGCCGGCTGGGAGGCCCATCTGGAGATGCTGGCCGCGGCGCTGGAGGATGTGCCGATCAAGTTCCCGTTCGAACGGTTCAAGGCGGCGCGGGACGCCTATCGCGCCCTGCTGGCCTGACCCTAACCCGCCATCAGGATCCACAGGCCGATGCCCGCGAAGGCCGCCGCCGCGGTCCAGCGGATGACTTTCATCGGCAGACGCGTGGCCGCCGCCTCGCCCAGCCAGACGGCCGGACCGTTGGCCAGCATCATCCCGAGCGTCGTGCCGGCGGCGACCAGCAGGATCGCGTGGAACCGCGCGGCCAGCGCCACGGTGGCGATCTGGGTCTTGTCGCCCATCTCGACGAAGAAGAAGGCGATGGCGGTGGTCAGGAACACCGACCCGGCCCGGACCGCCGACGGCGCCTCGTCGTCCTCGAACTTGTCCGGAATCAGCGCCCAGACCCCGAAGGCGATGAACAGCAGGCCCAGCACCCAGTGCACCCACGGCCCGCGCAGGGCGTGCCCGGCCACGGAGCCGAGCGTCGCGGCCAGGCCGTGGTTGGCCAGGGTCGCGACCAGGATGCCGGCCAGGATCGGCCAGGGCTTGCGGAACCGCGCCGCCAGCACGATGGCCAGCAGCATGGTCTTGTCGCCGATCTCGGCGATGGCCACGAGGCCGGTGGAGACGAAGAAGGCTTCCATGAACTTGTCCTGGCGGGACCGGCAGACCGGCAGACAGACCATTGGCGTTCCGCGCCCCGGTCCCGCTCGACCGCACGCGAAAGCCAAAGGTCTCGCCAGGCCTTTTCAGGCTGGATGCGCCATGGAGCCGCGGCTCCAAGTGTGTTGACGCACCCGCTGCTGGATTCGCAGCCGGCTACTCCCCAATGACGGGGCCGCAGATACGGTCCCCGGGGCTGGTTGGCAAGCCTAGAGGCTGCCGTCCGCCTTGGCCGCGGCCGTCAGATCGTCGCGGAACTTCGGATGGGCCAGGCCAATCAGCGCCCTGGCGCGTTCGGACGCCGACAGCCCCTTGAGGTCCGCCTGGCCGAACTCGGTGACCACGATATGGGTGTCGTTGCGCGGCGTGGTCACGGGTCCGTCGAGACGGGGGGTGATGCGCGAGACCGTCCCCGCCCTGGCCGTCGAATGGCAGGCGATGATCGAGCGGCCGCCCGCCGAGGCGTAGGCCCCGCGAACGAAGTCCAGCTGGCCGCCGGCCGCGCTGAACTGGCGGCCAGCGAGGTGTTCGGAATTGCAGGCCCCGGACAGATCGATCTGCAGGGTGGCGTTGACCGACACCACCCGGTCGTTGCGGGCGATCACCGCCGGATCGTTGACATAGGCCACCGGCCTGGTCTCGATGGCGGCGTTGTCGTCGATGAAGTCGTACAGCGCCTGGTCGCCGAGGACGAAGGTGAAGATGGCCAGACCCGGGTCCGTGGTCTTGCGCGCGTTGGTCACCGCGCCCGCCTTCATCAGGGCCGCCAGTCCAGGCGTCAGCAGCTCGGTGTGGATCCCCAGGTCGCGATGCTGGACCAGGGCCGCGCAGATCTCGTCCGGCAGGGCGCCGATGCCCATCTGCAGGCAGGCGCCGTCGTCCACCAGGCCGGCGACGATCCGGCCGATGGCGGCGTCCTCGGGGGCCGGCGGCCGGTTGGGATATTCGAGCAGCGGCAGGTCGTTCTCGACGATGCCATCGACCTCGCTGACATGGATCATGCCGCCGCGGACCCGCGGCATGTGTTTGTTGACCTCGACGATCACCTGACGGGCCGACCGGGCCACGGTCGAGCCATAGTCGTTGTTGGTCCCCAGACTGAAGAAGCCGTGCCGGTCCATCGGCGAAACGGTGGCGACATAGGCGTCGATCGGCGCCTGCGCGGTCATCAGCCGCGGGGCCTGGCTGAAGGCGCCCGGCACGAAGGCGACGGTCCGTTTTCCCTCGGCCGCGCCCCGCTCGAGCAACGCCCGTTCGATCGGTCCAAGGAAGAAGCAGTGCGGCCGGATGCGGTCCATCAGGTCGTAGCGAAGGACGGTCGCCCCCGCGTGCGGCGTGGAGTGGAAATAGTAGAGCCTGACCTCGTCGATCTCGTCGGCCTCGGCGCGGGCGGCGATGGCCGCGAGGATGGCCGGCGGCTCGGCCAGGGCCATGCCCATGCAAACGCGCGAGCCGGACTCGATACGGTTAGCCGCTTCGGTCGCCGTCAAGCGCCTCGCGGCGTATATTTCCTGCCATGTCATCGCGGAGACCTTGCCACGGGCGGGCGTCCGCGACGAGGGGGCGCGGCAGGTGTCTGAAATGGTTGCCAAACCCTTGCGAAAGCGCGGCCCACGGAGGGCTTCTCAACATGTTGTTAACGAAAAAGTCGCCCCTGAGGCGTTTCTCCCCGTTGACGAGTCATTAGCCCTCGTGGCCCCATATAGTGGGTTCAGGGGGCGCGTCGCCCACAAGATGTAGCGTCTTCCGGGCGGTGCGTTCGTTCTGGAAGCCGCTGTGGATTACGGGTTTTAGGGTCATGATGGGCGAAGCGGCAAGGCAGATTCCCCTCGGCGAGGCGGCCGGCGACACGGCCTGGCTCGGGGGCGACAAACCCCAGCTGGCGCTGGTGCGGAAGGTCGAGGTTGATCGCGGCCGCGACGCCCTTCTGACCGAGTTCGGCAAGACCACGCTCGAAGACCGCTATCTGCTGGCCGGCGAGTCCTATCAGGACATGTTCGCCCGCGTCGCCACGGCCTTCGCCGACGACGCTGAACACGCCCAGCGGGTCTACGACTACATGAGCCGGCTGTGGTTCATGCCGGCCACGCCGGTGCTGAGCAACGGCGGGGCCGACCGCGGCCTGCCGATCAGCTGCTTCCTCAATGCCGTCGGCGACAGCCTCGACGGCATCGTCGGGACCTGGAACGAGAACGTCTGGCTGGCCGCCAACGGCGGCGGCATCGGCACCTACTGGGGCGGCGTCCGCAGCATCGGCGAGAAGGTCAAGGGCGCCGGCCAGACCAGCGGCATCATCCCCTTCATCCGCGTGATGGACTCCCTCACGCTGGCCATCAGCCAGGGCAGCCTGCGCCGGGGCTCGGCCGCGGTCTATCTCGACATCCACCATCCCGAGATCGACGAGTTCCTGGAAATCCGGAAACCTTCGGGCGACTTCAATCGCAAGTCCCTGAACCTGCACCACGGCATCTCGATCACCGACGAGTTCATGTTCGCGGTCCGCGACGGCGCGAAGTTCGGCCTGCGCTCGCCCAAGACCGGCGAAGTGCTGCGCGAGGTCGATGCCCGCGCCCTGTGGCAAAAGGTGCTCGAGCTGCGGCTGCAGACCGGCGAGCCCTATCTGATCTTCGCCGACCACGTGAACAAGGCCATGCCGGCGCACCAGAAGGCGCTCGGTTTCAAGGTCCGCCAGTCCAACCTGTGCAGCGAGATCATGCTGCACACGGGCAAGGACCACCTGGGCAATGAGCGCACCGCCGTCTGCTGCCTCTCCAGCGTCAACGCCGAGACTTTCCTCGAATGGCGCGACGAGCCGCGGTTCATCGAGGACGTCATGCGCTTCCTCGACAACGTGCTGGAGGACTTCATCCAGCGCGCGCCGCAGGACGCCAGGCACGCCATCTACGCCGCCCAGCGCGAACGCTCGGTCGGCCTAGGCCTGATGGGCTTCCACACCTTCCTGCAGGCCCAGAACGTGCCGTTCGAAAGCGCGTTGGCCAAGTCGTGGAACATGCGGCTGTTCAAACACCTGCGCCGCGAGGCCGACAAGGCGTCGGTCAAGCTGGCCGAGGAGAAGGGCCCCTGCCCCGACGCGGCCGAGCGCGGCGTGATGGAGCGGTTCAGCCACAAGCTGGCCATCGCCCCGACCGCCAGCATCAGCATCATCTGCGGCGGCACCAGCGCCGGCATCGAGCCGATCCCGGCCAACATCTACACCCACAAGACCCTCTCGGGCAGCTTCGCGGTGCGCAACCCCTACCTCGAGCGCCTGCTCGAGACCAAGGGCGCCAACACCCCGCCGGTGTGGGACAGCATCCTGGCCAACGAGGGCTCTGTGCAGCACCTCGACTGCCTGAGCGACGACGAGAAGGACATCTACAAGACCGCCTTCGAGATCGACCAGCGCTGGGTGGTCGAGCTGGCCGCCGACCGCACCCCGGACATCTGCCAGAGCCAGTCGGTCAACCTGTTCATCCCCGGCGACGTCGATAAGTGGGACCTGCACATGCTGCACTGGCAGGCGTGGGAGCGGGGCATGAAGAGCCTCTACTACCTGCGCTCCAAGTCGGTGCAGCGCGCCAGCCACGCCGGCGCCGAAACGCTCGACACCTACAGCTTCGAAGCCGGCGAGAAGACCGACTACGACGAGTGCCTGGCCTGCCAGTAGACACGCGATCGGGACTGCTTAGCGAAGCGTAGCTGTCCCGGCGTGAGCGGCCGAGGCGCCGACCGAAGTCAGCGGTACAGAATCTTCGTGGCGCCGGGCGTGTGAGCGCATATTGCGGGCTGCCTGGCCACGCGAAGCGGCGGGCGCCACGGGGAAGGCCTTCATGACGCTGGCGGACCGGGATCGTGCGGCGGCCTGGGTAAGGCTCGCGCCGGGCTATGCCGCCGCCCTCGGCCTGGTCGCGGCAGCGGTCGGCGTCGCCTGGATGGCGGGTCCGCGGCTGGCCGGCGCCAATCTGGCGATGCTGTTCCTGGCCCCGGTGCTGGTCAGCGCCGTCGGCTTCGGCCTGGGACCGGCCCTGGTCGCCGCCCTGGCGGCCGCGGTCAGCTTCAACTTCCTGTTCATCGAGCCCCGGTTCACCTTCTGGATCGGTCACCCGGCGGATCTGCTGACCTTCACCATGTTCTTCGCCGTGGCGATGGCGACCGGCTGGCTGGCCGGTCGGGAGCGGGACCAGGCGCACATGACGCGCCGCCATGCCGCGACGGTGGGGACGCTGCTGGCCGCCAGTCGGGCGCTGGCCGCGGCCACGACCCCGGACGAGGTGGCCCAGGCCCTGGCGCTGCAGCTGATGTCCGCCGGCGCCGGCGCCGCCGTGGTGGTCCTGCCCTCACCCGCCGGACCACGCATCGCCGGGGGGCCGACCGGACTGGACCGGCTGAGCCCCGCCGCCGCCGAAGCGGCGCGCCAGATGCTGGAGACCGGGCGCGCGACCGATGGCGAGGACGCGTCCGACGAGGCGGCGACGGGGTATCGCTTCCGGTCGCTGGAGGGGGCCAACGGGCGGGTCGGGGTGGTCGGGCTGCGCGGCCAGGCGCTCAAGACCGACACGGCGGCCGAGAACCTGATCGCCGGCCTGCTGCGGCAGGGGACGATAGCGCTGGAGCGGGCGGAGCTGGCGGCCGCGACGGTCGAGAACCGGGCCCTGCGCCGCGCCGACGACCTGCGCTCGGCCCTGCTCAACTCGATCAGCCACGATTTCCGCACGCCGTTATCGACCGTGCTGGGCTCGGCCACCACCCTGTTGGACTATGGCGACCAGCTGAAGCCCGCCGTGCGGCGCGACCTGCTCGAGAGCATCCGCGAGGAGGCGCAACGGCTGAACCGCTACGTCGGCGATCTGCTCGACATGGCCCGGCTGGAGGCCGGGGCCCTGACCCCGAAGCGGGAATGGGTCGATGTGCGAGAGGTGGTCGCCTCGGCCCTGGCGCGGATCGGCGAACGGACGGGCGGGCGGCGGATCACGCGCGACTTCGCCCCGGACCTGTCGCGGGTGAAGCTGGACCGCACCCTGCTGGAACAGGCGATCCTGAACATCCTGGAAAACGCCGTCGCCTACAGCGCCGACGGCTCGGGGATCGAGGTGGCCGCCTACGAGGACGCCGGTCGCGTGGTGATCGCCATCGAGGACGAGGGGCCGGGCATCGCGCCGGAGGCCCTGAAGGTCATCTTCGACCGGTTTCGCCGTCTCGAACGGGCCAGCGACCGCGGCGAGGGCCTGGGGCTGGGGCTGTCGATCGCCAGGGGGTTCGTGGAGGCCATGGGCGGGCGCATCGCGGCGACCAGCCCGGTGACCGACGGTCGGGGCACGCGGTTCCTGATCTCCCTGCCAAAATCCACCCGCACGCCGAAGGGGCTGCTGTGACCGTCCATCGCCCGCGCATCCTGGTCATCGACGACGAGCCGCAGATCCACCGCTTCCTGACCCCGGCGCTGGAGGCGGCCGGCTACGAGCCGATCCGCGCCGACACCGGCGAGGCCGGGCTGCGCGAGCTCGCCCGGAGGGCGCCCGACGCGGTGGTGCTGGACCTTGGCCTGCCGGACATGGACGGCAAGGAGGCGCTGGAGCGGGCGCGGCGGTTCTACGAGGGGCCGGTCCTGATCCTGTCGGCCCGTCATCGCGAGATGGAGAAGATCGACGCCTTCGACCTGGGTGCCGACGACTATGTGGAAAAGCCGTTCAGCGTCGGCGAGCTGCTGGCCCGGCTGCGGGCGGTGCTGCGGCGCGGTCCGCATGTGGAGGCCGCGCCGCGGATGGTCGAGGCCGGCGACCTGCGGATCGACATCGCCATGCGTATCGTGCGTCGGGACGGGGCGGTGGTTCGGCTGTCGCCGAAGGAGTTCGAGCTGCTGAGCAGCCTGGTCGAAGCCGGCGGCCGGGTGGTGACCCACCGCCAGCTGCTGACCGCCGTCTGGGGGCCGGCCCATGCCCAGGACGTGCAGTACCTGCGCGTGTTCGTCGGCCAGCTGCGCCAGAAGCTGGAGGCCGATCCCGCCGCGCCCCGCCACTTCGTCACCGAGCCGGGGGTCGGCTACCGCTTCCTGGCCGGCTAGAATTCGGTGACAGTTTACGAATTCGCCAAGCAGGGCGGCGCCGCGGCAATCGGATAGCGAATTCGCAAACTGTCACCGAATTTCCCGCAGCAGCCCCGCCGCCTGGTTGAGGAAGCGCTCGGCGGGCGTCTCGGGTTGGTCCATCGGCGTCGATAGGGCCGCGGCCAGCTCGACCCCCGCGATGACCGCGGCCAGATCACCCCGTCGGAGAGCCTCGTCGCGGATGTCCCGCGCCAGGGCCTCCAGCGCCGCGGCCACCTCGACGCCGGACCCGGCCTCGGCGAACACCTGGTCGAGGCGGGCGATGCAGTCGGCGACGACGCCGGGCGCGGCCATGGTCCTGCTCCTGTCGCTCGGGGGGCCGCTAGACAGACACCTGGGTTCCCATCTCGACCACGCGGCCGGGGGGGATGGTGAAGAAGTCGGTCGGGTTGGCGGCGTTGCGCATCAGGAAGATGAACAGCCTGTCCTGCCACAGCGGCATGCCGCTGTGGGCCGAGGCGATCACCGAGCGGCGGCCGAGGAAGAAGCTGGTGGCCATGATGTCGAACTTCATCCCCCTCTGGCGGCAGAGCCCCAGCGCCTTGGGCACGTTGGGCGTCTCCATGAAGCCGTAGCGCAGCGTCACCCGGCGGAAGTCCTCGTTGATCGCGGCGATCTCGACCCGGTCCTCGGGCGGCACGCGGGGGACGTCGGCGGTCTGGACGGTCAGGATCACGTTCTGCCGGTGCAGCACGCGGTTGTGCTTGAGATTGTGCATCAGGGCGACCGGCGCGACGTCCGGATCGGAGGTCAGGAACATGGCTGTGCCCTCGACCCGGTGCGGCGGGCGAGCCTTGAGGGTCTCGGCCAGATCGGCCATCGGAATGGAGTCCCGATGGGCCTTGGCGGAGAGGATCCGCGCGCCGCTGGTCCAGGTCCACATGATCAGCATCAGGCCGGCGCCGAGCAGGATCGGGAACCAGCCGCCCTGGGCGAACTTCAGGGTGTTGGCCCCGAAGAAGGTCAGGTCGATCAGCAGGAAGGGCGCGCACAGGGCCGCCGCGGCCCACAACGGCCACTTCCAGTACCGGCGCGCGATGGCGAACAGCAGGAGCACGGTGATGACCATGGTGGCGGTGATGGCGATGCCATAGGCGGCGGCCAGGTTGGACGAGTTGCGGAAGATGACCAGCAGGGCCAGCACCCCAACCATCAGCAGGTTGTTGATCCCCGGCACGAAGATCTGTCCGGCGATGGTTTCGCTGGTCCGCTTGATGGTCATCCGCGGCAGCAGGCCCAGTTGCACCGCCTGCTGGGTGACCGAGAAGGCGCCGGTGATCACCGCCTGGCTGGCGATAACCGTCGCGGCCGTGGTCAGGGCCAGCACCGGCCAGTAGGCGAACGACGGGATCATTTTGAAGAACGGATTGGCCGCCGCCGCCGGATCGGCCAGCACCAGGGCGCCCTGGCCCAGGTAGTTGAGCATCAGGCAGGGAAAGGCCACGGCCAGCCAGGCCGTGCGGATCGGGCCTTTGCCAAAATGGCCGACGTCAGCGTAGAGCGCCTCCGCCCCCGTCACCACCAGGAACACGCTGCCCAGCACCGCGACCCCGATCACCCAGTTATGGATGAACAGGTTGACCCCGTACTGGGGGCTGAGGCCCAGCAGGATCGAGGGCTCGCGAACGATGTGGTGCAGGCCCATGGCCGCCAGCACGATGAACCAGACCATGGTGATCGGGCCGAAGTAGCGACCGACGCTGGCCGTGCCGCGCGACTGAACCATGAACAGCGCCACCAGAATGACGGCGGCGGTGGGCAGGACGAAGGGCCGGAAGGCCTCGCCGACGCCGGGGGCGTCGACCACCCCCTCGGCCGCCGACAGCACCGAGATGGCCGGGGTGATCAGGCCGTCGCCGTAGAACAGCGCCGCCCCGACGATGCCCAGCAGGAAGACCAGGCCCGAGCGGCGGCCCATGGCGTGCTGCGCCAGGGCCATCATCGCCAGCGTCCCGCCCTCGCCCTTGTTGTCGGCGCGCAGGACCACGGCCAGGTACTTGATCGTCACGATCAGGGTCAGGGCCCAGAACACCAGCGACACCACCCCCAGGGCGGCCATGTCGGTGGGAATCCCCTTCGTATGGGCCAGCGCCTCGCGCATGGCGTAGAGCGGGCTGGTGCCGATATCGCCGAACACCACCCCCACCGAGCCGAGCGTCAGGGCCCAGAAGCCGGAATGGCGGGCGGCCGCCGTCGCGGGGCCGGCCGTGGTGGGCGTGTTCATCGCGGACTCCGTCTGCCCCCGGGGTCGGGGTTCGGTTCGCGCTGATCTAGCGCCGGGCCGCGTTGGGTTTCGATAGCGAAAGGGGGCGGGGGCATAAGGGAGGTATAAGGATCGCGGTCGGCGCGGCGGCGGCTGTGTCCGGCCGCGGAATGTTGTAGAAGGCCCCATCACCGCCGGCAGACCCTCGCCTGGCGTCTTGCCGGGCCCCGGGGCGCCGCGAACCGGAGCCGGTCATGGCCAAGGGTCAGAAGAAGTCCAACAAGGAAGTCCGCAAGCCCAAGGCGGACAAGAAGCCCGCCGCCGCGCCCACCAGCCGGTTCATCGAGGTGGCCGGGAAGAAGTAGGGTTTGAGGGGCTAGGGGCTAGGGGCCAGCAAGTTCCCGCACCTGGCCGGTCCCGCGACTCAGCCAATCCCTAGCCCCTAATCCCTAGCCCCTCACGTCAGGTCTCGCGCCAGTTCCGCGCGCGTGGCCGGGCCGAGCATGGCCAGGTGGGCGTAGTGCTCGTGGTCGCAGCCGATGGCGATGCTCATGGCCGGGTCGCGGAACACGGTCTTCATCGCCTCGTCGAGCGAGAAGCGCAGGAAATGCACGGCCGAGGTCTTGCCGTCCTCGCGCGTGCGCTCGATGTCGTCGTCGTCGGGCACGCCGTCGGCGCGGAAGTCGGCGCCGAACTGCAGGAAGAAGCGCTGCTCGACCCCGCCCAGCCGGGCCAGCTCGCGGGCGCGGCGCGCCGGCTCGTCGATCTCGAACATCACCGTGGCGACCAGCTCGCTGCCCTGCGGGATCAGCGGATTGTAGGCGGCCAGCTCGTCGGGGACCTGGGCCGCGCCGCCCTTCTCGGTCAGCAGCATCTCCTGCACCTGGAACAACATGGTCTCGTAGCTCTCGAAGATCACCGTGCAGTACGGCCCCAACGCCACCCGCCGCAGCCGCTTGACGGGCAGCAGGGCGGCGCGGCGCGCCGAGCGCTCCAGCGCGTACTGCGCATCGGAAATCAGGTCGGCGGGGGTGATGCGGTGATCAGAGAAGGGCATGGCTAGACCTTGTTCCTCTCCCGCGAGGGAGAGGGGGACCGTCCGGAGGACGGTGGAGAGGGAAGCGCGGGCGGCAGCGGAAGCATTCGGAAGTCCAGGTTGCGGATGGAGGTGAGGCCGACCGACGGCGGCGGCTCCCTCTCCACCATGCTCCGCATGGTCCCCCTCTCCCTCGCGGGAGAGGAATGTGGGTTCTACAGGCCATAGCTCCGCGCCATGATCTCGATCGGGTGGCCGGTGTGGACCTGGGTCCCGCCGGTCTCGGCGGCGACCATCTGGCCCAGGTGGGTGCAGGCCAGCGGGCAGTCGGAGCAGAGCGCTTCGGTCTTCTTCGCCGCCACCTGCTTCGCGGCCGGCTTGCCGACCTTCACCGCCATCGGTCGAGTGGCCTTCATCACCCCGAAGGTGCCGCCGTGGCCGCTGCAGCGCTCGACCAGCTCGATGCGGGTGTCGGGGATCAGCCGCAGCATCTGGGCCGACTGGGCGCCCATGTTCTGGGCCCGGGCGTGGCAGGCGTGGTGCACGGTGACGCCGCCCGGGATGGGACTCAGCCCCGGGGCCAGGCCGAACGCCTTGCTCAGGCTCACGACGTATTGCGACACGTCCTTCGTCGCCCGGGCCAGCGCCTGGACCGCCGCGCTCTCGGGCAGAAGCAGCGGCCATTCGAACTTCATCATCAGGCCGCAGGAGGCGGTCAGGGCGACCACGTCGTAACCTTGGGCGATGTACGGCGCGAAGGCCGCCGCCGCGCGCTCGGCGCGGCCGGCGACGTCGGCCAGGTCGCCGGCCTCCAGCTGGGGCATGCCGCAGCATTCGGGGTAGCAGAAGGCCGTCTCGACCCCCTGGCGGGCCAGCACCGCGGCGGCCGCCTCCGCCGTCGCGGGGTCGTTGTAGTTGGTGAAACAGGTGGCGTAGATCACCGCCTTGCGCTGGCCGAAGGCCGGGCCAGCGGGGTCGGCCGGGGGCATGGTCTTGAGCCGGTCCTTCGCGGTCCTGCCATGAAACTTCGGCAGCTCGGCCTCGCGGTCGATGCCGGCGATGGCCTCGAGCAGGCCGCGCAGGGGGGTGTTCTCGCGCGCCGTGGCCCAGTTGGCCAGGCCCGCCACGGGCTTGGCCAGCTTGCCGTTGCGGTCGGTCTCGCCCAGCTGTTCGCGCACGAACTCGCCGCCCGAGGCTTTCCGCTTGGCCGCCCGGTAGCGCAGGATCAGGTGCGGGAAGTCGAGGTCGAACTCGTGCGGCGGCACATAGGGGCATTTGGTCAGGAAGCACATGTCGCAGAGGGTGCAAGCCTCGGCGACCTGGGCGTACTTCTCCTTCGGCACGCCGTCGAGCTCGCCGGTCGGCCCCTCGTCGATCATGTCGAACAGCCTGGGGAAGCTGTCGCACAGATTGAAGCAGCGGCGGCAGCCGTGACAGATGTCGAAGACCCGCTCCATCTCCTTTTCGACCGCCGCCAGGTCGTAATAGCTGTCGTCCCGCCAGGCGATCGGATGCCGCATCGGCGCGTCGAGGCTGCCTTCGGCCTTTGGGGGTGCGGGCGGGAGGGCGGTGGGTTCGTCGGTCATGCGGGGCGGCCTGCGAAGCAGCGGTGACAGAGTGCGTGGTTCGACACGCGCCCGCCGGGCGCTGCTCACCATGACGTATGCAAAATGCCCGTCATCCTGAGCAGCCCCGGACACCGTCCGGGGCGTGTCGAAGGACGCAGGGAAGCCCTAGTCCAGCGTATCCAGCGCGCGCTGGAACCGGCCGGCGTGGGACTTCTCGGCCTTGGCCAGGGTCTCGAACCAGTCGGCGATCTCGTCGAAGCCTTCCTCGCGGGCCGTCCGCGCCATGCCCGGGTACATGTCGGTGTACTCGTGGGTCTCGCCGGCGATGGCGGCCTTGAGGTTGTCGCCGGTCGCGCCGATCGGCAGGCCGGTCGCCGGGTCGCCGACGGCTTCCATGAATTCCAGATGGCCGTGCGCGTGGCCGGTCTCGCCCTCGGCGGTCGAGCGGAACACGGCGGCCACGTCGTTGTAGCCTTCGACGTCGGCCTTCTGCGCGAAATAGAGATAGCGCCGGTTCGCCTGGCTCTCGCCGGCGAAGGCGGCCTTGAGGTTGTCGAGGGTCTTGCTGGATGCGAGGGCCATGGTCGTTGAGTCTCCGATGGATGGGGTGGGGCCGGGAGTCACGCCACGGGAGCGGACCCCCGCCCGCCGACGACCGGCAGGGTAGTCCCGCGCGGCGGGGGCGGGACAATCAATTGTTTCTTGCGGCGGGATAGAGGCGGGCTATGGGGAGGAACGCGTCGAATCCCGGAGCCAACCCGACATGAAAAAGCCGCGGGCGAAGGCCGGGCCCATGACCGAACAACACTCGTCCTTCTTCTGGTGGGAGGCGGACACGCTGGTCGTCAACATTCTGGGCAAGCCCAGCGCCAGCCGTGACGCCATCGGCAAGCCCAAGGGGCTTCAGCTCAAGGTCAGCGTGACGGCGGCGCCCCAGCTGGGTCGGGCGACGGACCATATGGTGCGGTTTCTGGCCGGCGAGTTCGGCGTTTCCCCCTCGGCGATCGAGGTCGTCTTCGGGCGCTTCAACGTCAACAAACAGCTGAGGATCAAGGCGCCGCAAAAGCTCCCGGCGGTGTTCCAGCAGCAGACGCTCCTCTAGAGACATTCGATGTCCCTGACCCTCACCTCCGTGACCAAGGCGTTCGGCCGCTTCCCGGCCCTTGACGACGTTTCGCTCGAGGTGCGCCAGGGCGAGTTCCTGGCGCTGCTCGGCCCGTCGGGTTCGGGCAAGACCACCTTGCTGCGCATCCTCGCGGGCCTGGAGGTTCCCGACGCCGGCTCCGCCGCCTTCGCCGGCGAGGACCTGCTGGCCCTGTCGGCGGCCGAGCGGCGGGTCGGCATGGTGTTCCAGCACTACGCCCTGTTCCGGCACATGACCGTGGCCCGGAACATCGCCTTTGGCCTGAGCGTGCGCCCGCGCGCCACGCGACCGCCCAGCGCCGAGATCGCGCGGCGGGTCGCCGACCTGCTGCGGCTGGTCCAGCTGGAGGGGCTGGAGAAGCGCTATCCCTCGCAGCTGTCCGGCGGCCAGCGGCAGCGGGTGGCCCTGGCCCGCGCCCTGGCCATCGAACCGCGCATGCTGCTGCTCGACGAGCCGTTCGGGGCGCTCGACGCGCGGGTTCGCCGCGACCTGCGCCGCTGGCTGCGCACGGTGCATGACGAGACCGGGGTGACGACCATCTTCGTCACCCACGACCAGGAGGAGGCCCTCGACCTGGCCGACCGGGTGGCCATCCTGAAGGACGGCCGCTTGGTCCAGGTCGGCGAGCCCCAGGCGATCTACGACGGACCGGCCGACGCCTTCGTCTACGACTTCCTCGGCGGCGCCGTCCGCCTGCGGGGCCAGGTGGCGGGCGCGACGCTGACGGTCGATGACTGGCGCATGGCGGCGCCCGACGGCGCGCCGCGGGGTCCGGTCGAGGTGTTCTTCCGCCATGAGGACGCGGTCATCGCCGACGGCGACGGCGAGGGCGTCCCGGCGACGGTCGCCGCCATCGCCCGGCGCGGCGGCGTCGCGCGGCTGGAACTGGTGATCCGCGGCGAGGCCATCGACCTGCTGCTGGCCGCCGGCGAGGTTCCGGCCTTCGCCAGGGTCGGCGGCGCGGTGCGCGTCTCGGCCCGACGGATCCGGGTGTTTCCGGCGGGGTAGCGGGTGACGTTCGCCGGGATCGCCCGTTACCGCTCCCAGCCCTCCGCGAACGGAAACCGCCGCGCCCAGAAGTCCGCCAGGCGCGGGTCGGCATCGACGCGGCGGACCACCGGCGCCATCCCCGGCGCCTCGCGGTAGAAGCGGTTGCGGCCCGGCCCCCAGCGGCTGACCACGGTGACATAGAGGTCGAGCACCGACAGGTTGTCGCCGAGCAGATAGTCGCCGGCCGGGGTGATCTGCTGGTCCATCATGCGCCAGCAATCGGCGATGCGCTCGGCCGTGGCCTGCTTGATCCGCTCGCCCTGGGCCGGATCGGGGCCGGCCAGGCGCGAGGGGACGTCGCGGACCCAGAACAGCGAATAGATCGAGGCCGGGATGAAGGTCATCCAGCGCAGGAACTGGCCCCGGCGCGGGTCGCCCACGGCCGGACCCAGCCTCGCCTCCGGATGGCCGTCGGCCAGCCAGATGAGGATGGCCGCGCTCTCGGTCAGTATCTCCCCCGACGGCAGGGCCAGGGCCGGGATCTGGACCAGCGGATTGACCGCCCGGACCCGGGCCAACACCGCCGGATCATTCTCCCAGGTAGCCCCCTCGACCACCGCGTAGGGCAGGCCGATCAGCGTCAGCGCCGCCTCGACGGGCGCGCTGCCCGAGCCCAGGGCGCCATAGACGGTCAACGGTTGGTTCATGATCTTATCCACAATCTCACAACATCTTGTGGGTTGCGTCAGCATGGCCACTAGATGTGTCGCGGCAGTTTGATACGGTCGTCCATCCTAACGCGCCTGCCTCGATTCTCGTCCGTCCCCGTCCGGAGTTCGTCACCGTGACCGCCTCGTCCAAGTTGATCCTGCCCGGCCTGCTCACCCCCTCGGCGGCCTACAAGCCGTTCCGCTATCCGTGGGCCTACGACATGTGGAAGCGCCAGCAGCAGGTCCACTGGATGCCGGAAGAGGTGCCGCTGGGCGAGGACTGCAAGGACTGGGCGGCCAACCTGAACGACCGCGAGCGCAACCTGCTGACGCAGATCTTCCGCTTCTTCACGCAAGGCGACATCGAGGTCCAGGACAACTACATGGACCGCTACGGCCGCGTGTTCCGGCCGACCGAAGTGAAGATGATGCTCTCCAGCTTCGCCAACATGGAGACCATCCACATCGCCGCCTACGCCCTGCTGCTCGAGACCATCGGCATGCCGGAGAGCGAGTTCGGCGCCTTCATGGAATTCGAGGCCATGCGGGCCAAACACGACTACATGCAGGAGTTCGGCGTCGAGAATAACGCCGACATCGCCCGCACCCTGGCCATGTTCGGCGGCTTCACCGAGGGGCTGCAGCTGTTCGCCAGCTTCGCCATGCTGATGAACTTCCCGCGCTTCAACAAGATGAAGGGCATGGGCCAGATCGTCAGCTGGTCGGTGCGCGACGAGAGCCTGCACTGCGAAGGGATCATCAAACTCTACCACGCCTTCAACAAGGAGACCGGCGCGGTCACCAAGGCCGTGGCGGACGACATCGTCGAGTGCTGCCGCCACGTGGTCGATCTCGAGGACCGGTTCATCGACCTGGCCTTCGAGGCCGGCGACGTCCAGGGCATGAACCCCGAGGATATCAAGCAGTACATCCGCTTCATCGCCGACTGGCGCCTGCGCCAGCTGAAACTGCCCGAGCTCTACGGCGTGACCGAAAATCCCCTGCCCTGGCTGCAGTCGCTGCTCAGCGGCGTGGAGCACGCCAACTTCTTCGAGGCCCGCTCGACCGAATACTCCAAGGCCGCCACGCGCGGTCAATGGCACGGCGACACGGGCGTCTGGGGCGAGTTCGACAAGCTCATGGCCCGCCGGAACGAGAACCTGCTGGGGGCGGAGTAGGGGCGCCTCCCTCCCCTTCATGGGGAGGGACGGCCGGCTTGCCGGCCAGGGTGGGGAGGTGCACAAATCCCCCACCCGGTCCCTTCGGGACCACCCTCCCCATAAAGGGGAGGGAGAGTGGAGACCGCCCATGCTTCTCGTCAGACTGGCGCTGCGCACCCTGTTCGGCATGGCCGGGCTGTGGCTGGCGCAGCGATTCGTGCCGGGGGTCCATTTCGCCGACACCCAGAGCCTGGTGATCGCCGCCCTGCTGCTGGGCGTGGTCAACGCCATCGTGCGGCCGGTCGTGTTCTTCTTCACCCTGCCGATCACCCTGCTGACGCTGGGCCTGTTCCTGCTGGTGGTGAACGCCGGAATGCTGGCCCTGACCGCCTGGCTGATGGACGGCTTCACCATCGCCGGCTTCTGGCCCGCCCTGTTCGCCTCGATCGTCGTCGGCGTGACCAGCTGGTTCGGCCACATGCTGATCGGCCCGAACGAGGAGGGGGAGTAGGGGTCTGGACCGCAATGGACAATGGATCCTGCGATCGCTGGGCGCGCTCCTGCTAATCGCCTGCGTTGGCTGCGGCCCGAACTCAGACGAAACCTCGGCGGCCACGGAAGATGCGGCGGCAGATGCCCGAGCAGATGCAACCGCCGATCTAACTGCCAGCAGCTACGAGGAAGTCCAAGGAAGTGCAGCCTGCACGGAGGACTGCTCAGGGCACGATGCCGGATTTGAGTACGCCAAAGAAAACGACCTGACCGACCCGGACGATTGCAGTGGAAATAGCACCTCCTTCGAGGAAGGCTGCCGTGCCTACGGCGAGGAGATTGAGGCGCGCGCCAGCGAAGCCGCCAACTCTGCTGAAGCCGAAGCCGCCAGCGACGACGGGGAGTAGGAGACCCTGTCCCGCCAAGCGAGCTTCCAAAATTCCGCTCATCCCCGCGAAGGCGGGGACCCAGGTTTATTTAGAACAGGTCCTCATACAGATCCCGCCAGCCGGGATTGCTGCGCTCGATCAGCCTGATCTTCCAGAGCCGGTTCCACTTCTTCATCTGGCGTTCCCGCCGGAACGCGCCCTCGCGGGTATCGTAGGCTTGATGCCACACGAGCATCTTCACACCGTAGGTGTCGGTGAAACCACCACGAATGCTCTCGCGATGCTCCCAGATGCGCTTGGCCAGATTATCGGTCGAACCGATGTAGAGCGTGCCGTTGCGTTGGCTGGACAGAATATAGACGTGGAAGGCCACGGCGAAAAAACCTGGGTCCCCGCCTTCGCGGGGATGAGCGGATAAATATACTGCAGATTGTATATCTGGCAACCACCCTCAAAGAAAAAGGGCGGCTCCGTTTCCGGAACCGCCCTCAATCAGTTCAGCGAAGGCGTGTGGACTAGAAGTCCATGTCGCCCATGCCGCCCATGCCGCCGCCGGGCATGCCGCCCGCGCCGCCCGAGGACTTCTTCGGGGCTTCGACGATGGCCGCTTCGGTGGTGATCAGCAGGCCGGCGACCGAGGCCGCGTCCTGCAGGGCCGTGCGCACGACCTTGGCCGGGTCGATGACGCCCATCTTGACCAGGTCGCCGTAGACTTCCGTCTGGGCGTTGAAGCCGAAGGCGGCGTCCTTGCTTTCCAGCACCTTGCCGACCACGATCGAGCCTTCAACGCCGGCGTTTTCGGCGATCTGACGGATCGGGGCCTGCAGGGCGCGACGGACGATGGCGATGCCGGCCGTCTGGTCGGCGTTGTCGCCGGTCATGCCCTCGAGGATCTTCGAGGCCTTCAGCAGGCAGACGCCGCCGCCGGGGACGATGCCTTCTTCCACGGCCGCGCGGGTCGCGTTGAGGGCGTCATCGACGCGGTCCTTCTTTTCCTTCACCTCGACTTCAGTCACGCCGCCGACGCGGACGACCGCGACGCCGCCGGCCAGCTTGGCCAGACGTTCCTGCAGCTTTTCCTTGTCGTAGTCGGACGTGGTGTCTTCGATCTGCCGCTTGATCTGGGCGATGCGGGCCTCGATGCCGGCCTTGTCGCCAGAGCCGTCCACGATGGTCGTGTCGTCCTTGGTGATGGTGACCTTCTTGGCCTTGCCGAGCATTTCGAGCGTGACGTTCTCGAGCTTGATGCCCAGGTCTTCGCTGATCACCTGACCGCCGGTCAGGATGGCGAGGTCTTCAAGCATCGCCTTGCGGCGATCACCAAAGCCCGGCGCCTTGACCGCCGCGACCCGCAGGCCGCCGCGCAGCTTGTTGACCACCAGGGTGGCCAGGGCTTCGCCTTCGATGTCCTCGGCGATGATCAGCAGGGGACGGCCCGACTGAACCACGGCTTCGAGCACCGGCAGCAGGGGCTGCAGGCCCGAGAGCTTCTTTTCGAACAGCAGGATCAGCGGCTCTTCGAGCTGCGTTTCCATCTTGTCGGCGTTGGTGATGAAGTAGGGCGACAGGTAGCCGCGGTCGAACTGCATGCCTTCGACGACGTCGAGTTCGGTCTCGGCGGTCTTGGCTTCTTCAACCGTGATGACGCCTTCGTTGCCGACCTTGTCCATCGCCTTGGCGATCATGTCGCCGATCTCGATGTCGCCGTTGGCGGAGATGGCGCCGACCTGGGCGATTTCCTGGTTGGTGGTGACCTTCTTGGAGGAGCTCTTGATCTCTTCCACGACCTTGATCACGGCCTTGTCGACGCCGCGCTTCAGGTCCATCGGGTTCATGCCGGCCGCGACCGACTTGAGGCCCTCGACGACGATCGCCTGGGCCAGGACGGTGGCGGTGGTGGTGCCGTCGCCGGCCTTGTCATTGGTCTTGGAGGCGACTTCACGGATCAGCTGGGCGCCGAGGTTCTCGAAGCGATCGCTCAGTTCGATTTCCTTGGCGACGGTGACGCCGTCCTTGGTCGAGCGCGGGGCGCCGAAGGACTTTTCGATCACCACGTTGCGGCCCTTGGGACCGAGGGTCACCTTCACCGCGTTGGCGAGGATGTTGACGCCGCGCAGCATGCGGTCGCGCGCGTCGGAAGAGAAATAGACGTCTTTGGCGGCCATTTCGGAGCTCTCTTTCTATCAGATGTGGGGGAAGCGCGGGCGGTGGGAGAAGGGTTACTTCTCGACCACGCCCAGGACGTCGCTTTCCTTCATGATCAGCAGGTCTTCGCCGTCCACCTTCACTTCGGTGCCGGACCACTTGCCGAACAGGATGCGATCACCGGCCTTCACGTCGAGCGCGTGAACCTTGCCGGCATCGTCGCGGGCGCCGGGCCCGACGGCGATGACTTCGCCTTCCTGCGGCTTTTCCTTGACCGTGTCGGGGATGATGATCCCGCCTTTGGTCTTCTGTTCTTCCTCGACGCGCTTCACAAGGACGCGGTCGCCAAGAGGACGAAACTTCATCGGGTCGTCTCCATGCGTATTGCTGGATTGAATGGTCTTCGCTGGTCCCGGAGGGCTGCTGTTAGCAGTCCTGATACCCGAGTGCCAACGACGCTGCGCAGTTAGGGTCGCGGGCTTGCGGAGTCAAGGGATCGCCGCTGTTGCGCGGCGGCGGCGGAAGGGAAAAAGGCATGCTCGATCATGTCGGCGCCGTGGTCGGCGACATCGCCCGGTCCAGGACGTCTTACGACGCCGCCCTGGCCGCGGACGGCGCGGGCGATGGCGCACCGGGGCTTCGGCCCCACGATCATCCCGGCTATCATGGAGCGATCGCGCTCGACCCTGATGGCCTCAATATCGAGGCCGTTCGCCACGTTCCGGAGTGACCTCTTGATCCCCTTTGTGCTCGCGGTGTTCGCCTGCTGTCTGGCTGGTGGTCTGGGGGGTTACGCCCTGGCCCGGCCGCACGAGGCCCTGGCCGCGCGTGGCCTGTCGGCGCTCGAGGACGCGCCGGGCGGACTGGCGGCGGCGCGGAGCTTCGGCGCCATGATGCTGATGGCTCACGCCGGAACGGCCGGACTGCTGGGCTATTATCCCAGCGTCGGGGCGAGCATGGCCATGGCCCTGGCGCTGCTTTGGGGCGGTTCGGCGGTCGGCAGGCTGGCCTCCGGCGCCCTCGACGGCCACGGCGATCCCAAGGCCGTCCAGCTGGTCATGCTCGAGGCGCTGATGGGCCTGACCCTGTCCCTGCCCTTCTGGGCCAGCCGCCAGCTGACCGCCGGACCGCTGTTCAACGTGTAGGCGGTGCCTCGCGGGGACATGCACTTCAGTGCGTTTCCCCCGTCCGCGGAAGACCATGCAGGCAGGGGACACGTACCGGCTGCGCCGGTACATGTCCCCGCGCCATCTAGCGGATGCCGGCGACTTCCAGCGATTTGTCGCGCTCGTTCTTCTGCTGCATCTTCAGGTCGCCGTACTTGCCGAACTCGTCGCGGGCGATGGTGCGGCAGTGGACTTCGTCCGGGCCGTCCGCCAGGCGCAGGGTGCGCTGGTGGGCGTAGGCCGAGGCCAGGCCGAAGTCGGTGGTCACGCCGGCGCCGCCGTGGGCCTGGATGGCGTCGTCGATGATCTTCAGGGCGATGCGCGGCGCCGCCACCTTGATCATGGCGATCTCCAGACGGGCCGACTTGTTGCCGGCCTTGTCCATCATGTCGGCGGCCTTGAGGCAGAGCAGACGGCACATCTCGATGTCGATGCGGGCCTCGGCGACGCGCTGTTCCCAGATCGAGTGATCGCTGAGGTACTTGCCGAACGCCTTGCGGCTCATCAGGCGCTTGCACATCTTTTCCAGCGCGACTTCCGCCGTGCCGATGGTGCGCATGCAGTGGTGGATGCGGCCCGGGCCGAGGCGGCCCTGGGCGATCTCGAAGCCACGGCCCTCGCCCAGCAGCAGGGCGTCCTCGACCTTCACGCGCACGTCCTTGAGCAGGACCTCGGCGTGGCCGTGCGGCGCGTCGTCATAGCCGAACACCGGCAGCATGCGGACGATCTCGATGCCCGGGGCGTCGAGCGGCACCAGCACCTGCGACTGCTGCTGGTGGCGGCTGGCGTTGTCCGGGTCGGTCTTGCCCATGACGATGGCCACCTTGCAGCGCGGATCGCCCACGCCCGACGACCACCACTTGCGGCCGTTGATGACGTAGTCGTCGCCGTCGCGGCGGATCTCGGTCTCGATGTTGGTCGCGTCCGAGCTGGCCACCGCCGGCTCGGTCATCAGGAAGGCGCTGCGAATCTCGCCGTTCATCAGCGGCTTCAGCCAGCGATGCTTCTGCTCCAGCGTGCCGTAGCGCATCAGCACTTCCATGTTGCCGGTGTCGGGCGCCGAGCAGTTGAACACCTCCGAGGCGAAGCCGATGCGGCCGAGCTGCTCGGCGATCAGGCTGTATTCGAGGTTGGTCAGCTGCACGCCTTCGAACTGGAAGGTGTCGTCCACATGGGTCTGGCCGCTGTGCGGCGGCATGAAGAAGTTCCACAGGCCGGCGGCCTTGGCCTTGGCCTTCAGCTCCTCGACGACCTGGACCACTTTCCAGCGGGCGTCGCCGATGACGTTCATCTCTTCATTGTAGCGCGGCACGGCGGGCGCGATGTGCTCGTCCATGAACGCGACCACGCGGTCGAGAAACTGGCGCTGCTTGGGGGAGATATCGAAGTCCATGGGTCGGCCCTGCCCTTTTGGGTTTCAAACGGTTGTTTGAGCGCAAGTTAGCGGGGGGTGACGCTAGGGGCAAGCATCAAACCAATCCCCCCGGTGGAGCCGGCGACGCGAGGGCGAGCGACCCCAACCCGGATTCCGGTCGGTCGCTAGACCGCCTTGTCGGCCCGCGGGCCCGTGGCCACGGCCGCGAGCTGGGCGTGGATGATCGACACGGCCGTTCCGGGACTGGCGCCCGCCACCTGGACGCGCGCGCCGAGCTGATTGGCCAGCGCCTCGACGATGCTGGTGCCCAGGCCCGGCTTCGCTTCCGATTCAGCGGGCATGCCGATGCCGTTGTCGTGGACCGACAGGGTCCAGTTTGGTCCGTGAGCCCGGTAGTCGACCTTGATCAGACCCTTGCGGCCGCCGGGAAACGCGTGCTTGAGCGCATTGATCACCAGCTCGGTGACGATCAGGCCCATACTGACGGAGATGTCGGCGTTGACGCTGCTGTCATCGGCCGTGACGTCGAGCGAGATTTGCTCCGGATCGTGGATCATCGAGGCGCCCAGGCTCTGGCACAGCTGGGTGAAATAGGGACCCAGCGCCACGCTGCCCAGCCGCGAGGCGGCCAGCTGCTGTTGCACGGCGGCGACCGACATCACACGCTGATGAGCCTCGGTAAGATGGACCCGCGTCTCCTCGGACTGCACCTTACGGGCCTTCTGCAGCAGCACGCTGGCGATGATCTGCAGGCTGTTGGCGACGCGATGCTGAACTTCCTGAAGCAGAATGGCCTTTTCCCGCAACAGGTCGTCCTTGAGCTTTTCGGCGATGCGGGCGTCGGTGATGTCCGAAACGGCGAGCAGCAGCCGGGTCTCGACCGCGTCTCCATAGTCGAGCTTGCGGGCGTTGATGACCAGATGGCGGGGCTCCTGGCCGTCTCGCTTGAGGTCCATCTCGTAGCCACCGATCTCGGCCATGCCCGAGGCGGTGGCCTTCAACAGCGAGCCCAGCTGGCGCACGCCCCATTCGCCATCGCCGATGCCGGTCAGCTTGAGACCGGCGACGCGCTCCGGATCGATCGCGAAGGCCGAGCAAAACGAAGCGCTGGCCGCGACGATCGTAAGGTCGCCGTCCAGGAGCAGCAGGGGCTCGTTCGACGAGCCGATGACCGCGAGCGCCAGATTGCGCGGCAAGGACGAGGCGGCGGGTTTCTTGATTGTCATGGCGGGCCCTCTCGGGCGACCGGAGGCTTTCGGAGCGAAAGCCATACCCAGTTATCGGGCGCGGCCTCCCGTAGCGGCGGGAGACCGAACCGTGGACTGAACGCAGGATTACGAAATACGAGGTGTCATCCTAGCATGCCCCGGGGGCGTGACTTTGCTGCAAATCAACTTTCCCGGGATCGACCCGGGCGACGGCCCCGCCGCCCCGGCGAAACGTCCGGGAACACAAGGTCGTTCAGGGAACGGCCGGCCGCGCCCGGGGTGGGCGCTTTTCCGCCGCCTGGCCTCTTGATTTCCCTCGCGTCCGGCGGCGAAGACTGCCTTTCGAACCGCCGGTACGGAATGGCGTGGGGGCAGGAACAAATGGCCGACGATCTCGGATTCGACCCGCAGGCGCTCCGCGAAAAGTACCGCATCGAGCGCGACAAACGCCTGCGCGACGACGCCAACGAGCAGTATCGCGAGATCAAGGGCGACTTCGCGCACTATCTCGACGACCCCTATGTCGAGCCCGGCTTCACACGCGAGCCGCTGACCGACGAGATCGAGGTGGTGGTCATCGGCGGCGGCTTCGGCGGACTGCTGGCCGGGGCGCGGCTGCGCGAGGCCGGCGTCCAGGACATCCGCATGATCGAGAAGGGCGGCGACTTCGGCGGCACCTGGTACTGGAACCGCTATCCGGGCGCGGCCTGCGACGTGGAATCCTACATCTATCTGCCGCTGCTCGAGGAGCTCGGCTTCATGCCGGTCGAGAAGTACACGCGGGCGCCGGAAATCCTCGCCCACTGCCGGGCCATCGGCGAGCATTTCGACCTCTACCGCGACGTCTGTTTCCAGACCGAAATCACCGACATGAGCTGGGACGAGGCGTCCTCGCGCTGGACCATCCGCACCAACCGCGGCGACGCCATGAAGGCCAGGTTCGTGATCATGGCCAACGGCCCGCTGCACCGGCCCAAGCTGCCGGGCATCCCGGGCGTGGAGACCTTCAAGGGCCACAGCTTCCACACCAGCCGCTGGGACTACGCCTACACTGGCGGCGACTCGCTCGGGAACCTGACGGGTCTGAAGGACAAGCGGGTCGGGGTGATCGGCACCGGCGCGACGGCCGTGCAGTGCGTGCCGCACCTGGGGGCGGCGGCGAAGCAGCTGTACGTCTTCCAGCGCACGCCCTCGTCGATCGACGTGCGCGACAATCGGCCGACCGACCCGGCCTGGGCCGCGTCGCTGGAGCCGGGCTGGCAGCAGCGCCGGATGGACAATTTCAACAACCTGGTCTCCGGCGGGTTCGAGACGGAGGACCTGGTCGGCGACGGCTGGACCGACATCATCCGCAACATCCTGCTGATCGGCCGCCGCAACCGCGAGGCCGGCGAGGCGCCGATGGCGCTGCAGGAGCTGATGCAGCTGGCCGACTTCAAGAAGATGGAGCAGATCCGCGCGCGGGTGGACGAGATCGTCCAGGACCCGGCCACGGCCGAGGCGCTCAAGCCCTGGTACAACCAGTTCTGCAAGCGGCCCTGTTTCCACGACGACTACCTGCCGACCTTCAACCGGCCCAATGTGACGCTGGTCGACACCCAGGGACGCGGCGTCGAGCGGATCACGGAGAACGCCGTCTGGGTCGATGGCCAGGCCTACGAGGTCGACTGCCTGATCTACGCCACCGGCTTCGAGGTCGGCACCAGCTACGCCCGGCGGGCCGGCTATGAGGTCACCGGGCGGGACGGCGTGACCCTGACCGGCAAGTGGAAGGACGGGGTCGCGACCCTGCACGGCATGCATGTGCACGGCTTCCCCAACCTGTTCATCTTCAGCAACAGCCAGTCGGGCTTCTCGGTGAACTACCCGCATATGCTGGGCGCCCAGGCCCGGCATGCGTCCTACATCGTCGCCGAGGGGATGCAGCGCCAGGCCAGGACCGTCGAGGCCACGAAGGCGGCCGAGGACGCCTGGGTCCAGACGATCATCGACTCGGCGCTGATGCGGCAGAAATTCCAGGAGGAATGCACGCCGGGCTACTACAACAACGAGGGCAAGCCCTCGGCCCTGGCAGCGCGCAACGGTCCCTATGGCAAAGGCTCGATCGCCTTCATCAAGCTGATGGAGGACTGGCGCGCGGCCGGGACGCTCGACGGGCTCGACCTGACGTGACTGACGCGCGGTTGACCGATGTCAAAGCGTGTGGCGCCCAGGGGGATCAATCTATTCATATGGCGCTCTTACGATCATCGCTGGCCGCTCTGCTCGCCCTGGCCTTGACGGCCTGCGCGACGACCGATCGGCAGCGCGGCGCCAGCGAAGGCCAGGGGGCCATAGAGCAGCCCTTCCGCGACCTCAGCATCATTCGCGACAAGACACCCGAGGCCCTGGCGGCCAGCGCAGAGGCTCCCTATGCGGCGGGCGATGCGCGGGATTGCCCCGCGCTCGCCGCGGAGATCGCGCGTCTCGACGCGGTGCTGGGGCCGGACCTCGATGTCGTGCGCCCCAAGGCGGGCTGGGTCGGGGCGGACGCCATCTATTCGGCCCTGCGGGGCGCCCTGGACCTGCCGTTTCGCGGCATCATTCGCCGCGTCACCGGCGCCGAACGCCATGATCGCGAGCAGGCCCGGGCCGTGCTGGCCGGCATGGTGCGGCGCGGGTTCCTGAAGGGCCTCGCCCGGGCGGCGGACTGCCCGCCCGCGCCTGCCGTTCCGCCGGCCCCCTGAGGCGTCGCGCCGGCCGGCGAGCGGTCGATCGTTTCCTTGACCGCGATCAAAGCGGACCGCGCCCGTATCGCGGAGGGTCGCGAAAACCGGAGGATCGCCCCATGGGCTACCGCGACATTCTCGTGCAGGTTGACGAAACCAGGGCGTCCCGGCCGAGGGCCGTGGCGGCCGCGGCCCTCGCCGCCCGGTCCCAGGCCCAGCTGACGGGTGTCTTCCTCAGGTCGCAGTTCATGCGCACCTACATGGGAGCGGAAGTCATCACCTACATGGCCCCCGAGACCATCGAGGCCATTCTGAAGGACCATGCCGACGCCGTGGCCAGGGCGGCCGAGGCGGCGCGGGAGCTGTTCGAAAGCGCCGCCGCCGACGCCGGCGTCCAGTCCGACTGGCTGGAGGTCGAGGGCGACGACGACTTCGGCATCATCGCCTGCGCCCGCCGGTTCGACCTGACGGTCCTGCCGCCGGTCGCGCTGACCAGCATGGGGGTGCTGCGGATTCACGCCGCGGACATCGGCATGGCGGCGGGCGGCCCGATCCTGGTCGTGCCCGAGGCCGGCCTGGCGGCGACCCCGGCAAGGCGGATCCTCGTCGCCTGGAAGGGCGCGCGGGAATCGGCGCGGGCGCTCAACGACGCCTGGCCGCTGCTGGCCGAGGCCGAGGACGTCCACGTCCTGATCGTGTCGAAGGAAGCCGAGGCCGGGCCGGAAGGTCTGCTGCAGCGCCATTTCGAACGGCATGGCTGCAAGGCGAACATCGTCGTCGATCGCAGCGACGACGCGTCGGCGGCCGACATCCTGCGCCGGCAGGTCAAGGCCCTGGACGCCGACCTGCTGGTGATGGGCCTGTATGGCCGGCCGCGACTGTCGGAATGGGTGCTGGGCGGCGTCAGCCGCGACCTGCTGGCCGCGCCGCCGGCCGGCCTGTTCCTGTCGCATTAGCCCCGGCTGGCGGGCGCGCCTTTCGGGAACGCCGCTCGCAGCGCCGCGCCGACCTCGTCCAGGATGCTTTCGGCGGCCGGCCCGGCCAGCATCGAGTGGATGCCGCCGAAGTGCTTGTGATCGACGACGGTCAGACCGCAGACGGCGGCGAAGTGCCGATCGAAGATCGTCATCAGGCCGGTCAGCGCCCCGGTCGATTCGATCCAGTGGTCCGGCGCTCCGGAGGTGGAGAAGGTCATCAGGCTGCGGCCCGCCAGCAGCGGCCGGGTCTGGCCGACGCCCGGCGCATAGCCAAAGCCCATGCTCAGCACCCGATCGACGTAGCCCTTGAGGATCGCCGGCGGCGCGTTGAACCAGAACGGATAGACGAAGATGAAGCTGTCCACGTCGGCCAGCAGCGCCCGCTCGGCCGCCACGTCGTCCCGCGGCCCGAACGGCGTGGCCGCCGGAATTTCGTCGGCTCCAAGCCGGGGGTCGAAGTCCATTTCATAGAGGTCGCGCAGCAGGGCCTCATGCCCCAGCGCCCTCAGCGTCTTGACGCAGGTCCCGGCGATCGATGCGCAGAAGCTGGACCCCTTGGGATGGGCGAGGATGACGGCGTGTTTCATGACCAGTCTCCGGACCATCGATCAGGTCCCTGTTCCGCTACCAGCGCGCCCCGGCGCGCCCCTTGATTTCGATCACATTGCCGCCCCGGAGTCCGGCGCATCATACCACCAATGGAGGCGATCATGATTGAGGATGGCAAGACCCTGGTGGTGGTGGCGGACGGCCGGCGCGCCCGGTTGTTCGAGGAGCCGCGGCGCGGCGGAGCCCTGCAGGAGCGACAGTCCTGGCTGGCGGACCTTCCCGCCTTCCAGATCGGACACGCGTCCGGACAGGGCAGCGTCCACGACCGGTTCGGCCACGGCGTGCACGCCGTGACGTCGGACTCGCCGCAGGAAAAGGGCGAGCACCGGTTTCTCGTCGATCTGGCGCACCAGCTGGAACTCGTCGTGCGCAAGCACGATTTCGACCGTCTGGCCATCATCGCCGAGCCTCGCGCCCTGGGCGCCCTGCGCGGCGCCCTGACGACCGGACTGCAACGCAAGCTCCGCGAGACGGAGCCGGCCGACCGGGTGAGCGCCACCGTCGAGGACCTGACCCGCGCCCTGCAGGCGATCCGCCGGGCCGAGTGACGCCTGACGCCGCCGCCGGCGACTGGCCGCTCCGGCCTCGGCGGCGGTCAGTCGCCGCGCCGGCCGAGCGCCTCGGCCTCGGCCAGCCACTTGGCCTTCTGGTTGGGATCATGCGCCTGGGCGCCGCCGAGCAAGGTGTGCCGCACCGGACTGACGCCGGTCACCAGGAACAGGCCTTTCTCGAGTCCGGCCAGCCCGTGGCCGCCGAGCACGAAACGGAACACCGGCGTGGGCATGCCCATGGTCACGATCAGCCGCGCCGATTTCCCGGTCAGGATGCTCGACATCGCCGCCTGGGGCGAGCTGAGCGAATAGCCGGTGCGCAGAAGCTGCTCGAAAAAGCCCTTCAGCACGCCCGGCGGTGAGCCGAACCAGATGGGAAACACGAACACCAGATGCTGGGCGTGCTTCACCGCGTCCTGGGCCCGCTCGATATCCGGCGGGGTCTCCGATCCCTGGTAGTCCTTCAGCGACCGCACCATCGGAAACTCGAGGGCGCCGACATCCAGCCGCACGACCTCGTGGCCGGCCGCGGTCGCGCCGCGCTGATAGGCGTCCGCCAAGGCCGAGCACAGGTGTTCGGGTGACGGATCGGGGTGGCCGTTGACGACGAGGATGCGTTTCACGAGTGATATTCCTGATCAATGCGCCGTATAGCCGCCATCGATCACCAGCTCCGCGCCGGTGACGAATTTGGCCTCGTCCGAAGCCAGATAGACCGCGCCCCAGGCGATGTCGTCCGGCTCGCCGATGTGGCCCAACGGGTGGAGGGCATCGACCGCCGCCCGGCCCTCGTCGAGGTCGCCCTGGGCCTCGAGATGGTGTTCCACCATCGGCGTCCAGATGAATCCCGGATGGATCGAATTCACGCGGATCCGGTCCGGCGCGTAGATCATCGCGTCGGTCTTGGACATCAGCCGCACCGCGCCCTTGGACGCGTGGTACGGCGGCACGTCCGCCCCGCCGACCAGGCCGTAGATCGATGACAGGTTGATGATGCTGCCCCCGCCGGCGGCCTTCAGGTGCGGGATGGCGTGCTTGGTGCAGAAGAACACGCCCTTGACGTTGATCGACTGGACGAAGTCCCACTCGGCCTCGGTGATCTCGTGGGTCGGCTTGTTGGCGCCCGCCACGCCGGCGTTGTTCACCAGTACGTCGATGCGTCCGAAATGGGCGGCGATCTCGCCGATGACCCGGGCTACCTCCGCCTCGCTGGAGACGTCGCAGCGCCAGAAGCGCGCCTGTCCGCCGCGGTCGCATATCTCCAGGGCCAGCGCCTCGCCCTCCGCCTCGATGACATCCAGCACGGCGATGGCCGCGCCCTCGTCGGCCATCCGCACAGCCGTCGCCCGACCCAGTCCCAGCGCGGCGCCGGTGATGACGGCCACCTTGTTCTTGAGTCTGTCCATTCCGTGCGCACGGCCGGGAAGCCCGGCCGTCCTCTCATCGACGTCCGCCGGACCCGTTCCGGCGGCAGCGCGATCATCGCCGTCTGGTGGTCGTCGGCCTTGATATCGCTCAATGCGGCAGGGTCATGATACGCCATGACTGCCGACCATGGGGAAAAGTAGCATGAACGCCTCGATCAACGACGGGACCGCGGCGCCGACCCAGTCGCCGCCGGGCGTGGCGGGCGTGCTCAAGGCCAGACCCCTGGGCCTGGACAGTTTCCGCGAAAACGTCGCGATCCTGGCCCGCTGCAGTCAGGTGCTGCGGCCCGAACGGCTGAGGGGCTCGCGTCGCATCGAGCTGCGGGCCGGCGGCCGGGTCCAGCTGGCCACCACCATGATCGGCGACGACGGCCTGCTGGCCCACGACGAGATCGGTCTGCCGATGCCGCTGTTCCGCCGGCTCGGCGTCCAGCCCGGCGATCTGGTCCAGATCGCGCCGGCCAGGCCGCCGGCAAGTCTGGCGGCCATTCGCGCCAAGGTCGATGGACTGGCGCTGGACGACGCCACCTTGGCCGCGGTCGCCCGCGACCTCGCCGCCCACCGCTGGAGCGACATGGAGGTCACCGCCTTCCTCGTCGCCTGCGCCCGCTACATGTCGCCGGAAGAAACCCTGGGTCTGACCCGGGGGATGATCGCGGCCGGCTCGCGACTGGACTGGGGCGACCGGCTCATCGTCGACAAACACTGCATCGGCGGCATTCCGGGCAACCGCACCACGCTGATCGTCGCGCCGATCGTCGCCGCGCACGGCCTGATGATGCCCAAGACCTCGTCCCGGGCGATCACCTCGCCGGCTGGCACGGCCGACACCATGGAGGTGCTCGCGCGCGTCGATCTGTCCGAGGTCGAGATGCGCCAGGTCGTCGAGACCTGCGGCGCCTGCATCATCTGGGGCGGCCGGGTGGAGCTGTCGCCGGCGGACGACGTGCTGATCTCGGTCGAGCGGCCGCTGTCGATCGACACGCCCGAACAGATGGTCGCGTCGATCATGTCGAAGAAGATCGCCGCCGGCGTGCGGCGGCTGGTTCTGGATCTGCCGGTCGGCCCGACGGCCAAACTGCGCGACAGCCGGGCGGCCCTGGATCTGAAGAAGCTGTTCGAATACGTGGGCAACAACCTGGGGGTCGATGTCGAGGTGGTGTTCACCGACGGCGTCCAGCCGATCGGCCGCGGCGTGGGGCCCGTGCTGGAGGCGCGCGATGTCACGGCCGTCCTCGCCAACGATCCCGACGCCCCCGCGGACCTGCGCGAGAAAGCCATCAGGCTCGCCGCCCTGGTGCTGGACTCCGACCCCAGCCTGCCCGGCGGCAAGTCGGAGGCCCGCGCCCGGGAACTGCTCGAGTGGGGCGCGGCCCGGGCGAAGATGGAGGCCATCATCGAGGCGCAGGGACCCTCGCCCCTGACCGCCGCGCTGGGCGACCTGCGGTTCGAAGCGCTTGCCGCCAGGACCGGACCGGTCGAAGCCATCGACTGTCTGCGCATCGCCAACATCGCCCGCCTGGCCGGCGCGCCCACCGACCCCGGCGCCGGGGTCGAACTGCTGCATCGCGTCGGCGACCCGGTTCGCAAGGGTGATCCGCTCTATCGCATCTACGGCTCCGACGCGTCGGACTTCGGCTTCGCCGTCGAGGCCGCCCAGATCGACTCCGGCTTCGAGATCGAGACCTGATGCGCCAGGCCGGAATCTTTGGCTTCGCCGAGGACGCGGCGCCGGTCCGCCAGCTCGCCGAGCGCCTGGGCGCGCCGCATGGCCTGATCGACCTGAAGACCTTTCCCGATGGCGAGACCCTGCCCACCGTCGCGCCGAACGGCGCGACGACCGTCATTCTCTACCGGTCCCTGCACCAGCCCAACGAACGGCTGCTGCCGCTGTTGCTGGCGGCGGACGCCTTCCGCCGGGCCGGCGTCGGTCGCCTGGTGCTGGTCGCGCCCTATCTCGCCTATCTGCGACAGGACATGGTCTTCCAGCCTGGCCAGTCGCTTAGCCGGGACGTGGTCTGCGGCCTGCTGGGCGCGGCGTTCGACCGGCTGGTGACGGTGCAGGCGCATCTGCACCGCACCGCCAGCCTCGCCGGGGTGCTGGGCGTTCCCGCGACCAATCTCGACATCGCCGGCGATCTGGCGATCCTGGCGGCGGGCGGCGGACGGCCGCTGGTCGTCGGTCCCGACAGCGAGTCGCGCCCCTGGGTTCAGGCGGCGGCGTCCCGGCTCGGGACCGACTGGGCGGCCTTCGACAAGCAACGCCTGGGCGACCGCCAGGTGGCCCTGACGCTCGACCCTGGCGTCCAGGTGGCCGGTCGCGCCGTGCTGCTGCTGGACGACATCTGTTCCAGCGGCGGCACCCTGGCGCAGGCCATCGCGCAGCTGCGCGACGCAGGCGCGGCGAGCATCGACGTGGCCGTGGCGCATGCGATGTTCGACGCCGGGGCCCTGGACCGGTTGCGCGCCGCCGGCGCGGGCCGGATCCTGTCCAGCGACTCGGTTCCCCACTCCAGCAACACCCTTGAACTGGCCGGCGTCCTCGCCGCCGCCCTGCAGGACGAGATCCCGGCATGACCCCGACCCTCACCTTCCACGGCGCGGCCGGCTGCGTCACCGGCTTCTGCGCCGAACTGAAGACCGATCGGGCCCGCGTGCTGATCGACTGCGGCATGTTCCAGGGCTCCAAGACCCTGAAAGCGCTGAACTACGAGCCCTTCCCGTTCGACGCATCGAGTATCGACGCCGTGCTGCTGACGCACGCTCACGTCGATCATTCGGGTCTGCTGCCCAAGCTGATGCTGGCCGGGTTCGAGGGGCCGATCTATTCGACCGCCGCCACCCGCGACCTCTGCGCGGTGATGCTGGCCGACGCGGGAGGCATCCAGGAGGGCGAGGTCCGGCAACTCAATCGCCGCAACGAACGCCGCGGCCGGCCGACGGTCGAGCCGATCTACACCGAGCAGGACGCCAAGAAGATCATGCCGCAGTTCGAGCGGGTCAAGATGGGCGAGACCGTCGAGGTCGCCCCGGGCCTGACCGCCGTCTACTGGGAGGCGGGACACATCCTTGGCGCGGCCTCGATCGAGCTGAACATCGAGGGCGAGGATGGCCCCCTGCACCTGTTCTTCTCGGGCGACATCGGCCCGGGCGGCAGCGAGTTCGTCGTCGATCCCCAGGGCCCGTCCGGCGTCGATCACCTGATCATCGAGTCGACCTACGGCGACCGCGAACGGGCCGTCGCCGACGCGGCCGCCCGCCGCCGCGCCCTGGCCCAGGAACTGCGTGACGCGCACGACGCGGGCGGACCGTTGCTGATCCCGGCCTTCGCGGTTGAGCGAAGCCAGGAGCTGCTGGCCGACCTGCTGGCGGTGATGGACAGCGGCGATGCGCCGGGCGGCGACGTGTTCCTCGATTCCCCGCTGGCCATCGAGGCGACCGAGGTGTTCCTCAAGCGCGGCTGGAACCGGGCGTCGGGGCGCAACCCGTTCGAGGGCGTGCGGCCGTCCGAGCGGCTGCGCTTCCTCGACAAGCCCTGGGACAGCGATGGCCTGGACCGGCTGAAGGGCTGGCACGTGATCCTGGCGGCCAGCGGCATGTGCGATGCGGGCCGGGTGCGCAAGCACCTCAAGCGCCTGCTCTGGCGCAAGGAGACCACGGTCCTGCTGTCCGGATTCCAGGCGGTCGGCACGCTGGGCCGGTTGCTGGCGGACGGCGCCAGCCGCGTGTCGATCCAGGGCGAGGAGGTTCGCGTGCGGGCCCGCATCCGCATGTTCGACGCCTATTCCGGCCATGCCGACGCCGGAGGGCTGGTCAGCTGGGCCCAGGCCCGTCTGCCCGTCGCTGGCTCGATCTTCATGGCCCATGGCGAGCCCCATGCGGTGGAGGGCCTGCGCGAGCGGCTGGTCGCCGCCGGCCTGCCCGCCGACCAGCTGATCGCGCCGCGGCTCGACGAGACCTTCGTGCTGCGCAAGGGCCACGCCGAGGCCGGCGAGGGACCAAAGCCGCGGATCCCGCCGGAGGCCGCCGCCCGCCTCGACTGGCACAACGCCCGCGCCGGACTGCTCCTGGCTCTCAACGAGGCGCTCGAGCGCGCGCCCGACGACGCGGCGCGCGAGGCCCTGATCGCGCAGCTGCGCGCGGCCCTCGGCGGCGCCGCGCCCGCCTAGGCTCCGAGGTCAGCCGCCCCGCAGCTTCAGTCTCGCCCTGGCCAGCAGAGCCTGGGCCTCGGCCCGGCGGCCGCGGTCGGCGACCTCGCGGCCGGGACGGGCGGGGGCGGCGAGCGCCTTCTCCAGCGCCTTGATCGCGCCGGCGTACTGGCCCTGGCGGACCAGGCAATCGGCGTAGAAGTAGTTGCTGTCGATGCCGTTCGGGTTGGCGGCGAGGCCCTTGAGCAGATAGACGCGCGCCTTGGCCGGGTCGCCGAAGCCGACCGGGAAGCCGGGCACCTGGGCGTAGAGCGAGCCCAGGCTGGTGTAGACCGAGCCATCGCCCAGCGCCGCCGGGTTGAGGCGCTCCGCCCGCTCCAGCAGACCCTTGGCCTCCTTGGCCAGGGCCAGGCCGCCGAGGCCGCCCTTGGCTCCCGCTTCGGTCGATAGCGCTATGGCCTCCCAGACCAGCGGCTCGGCGCGGGCTGGATACTGGTGGGCCAGGGCGTCGGCCTGGGCGGCCAGCTTCGCCGCGGCCGCGGCCTGGGCCGCCTTGTCGCGAATCTCGAAGTTCACGTGGTCCCAGCCATGGGCCAGACTCTCGATGCGGGCGTCGAAGGCCGCATCGTGGGCGAGGGCCGGGGCGGCGGCGGTCAGCCCCAGGGCCAGGGCTATCAGGAGGGGTGCGAGTTTCATGGTCATTGTCCTTGGGATCAGCGGGCGAACATCGCCACGGCCTTGCGGTCGTTGGCCGACAGGGCGCGATCGACGAGGCCCGGCAGCAGGGCGTTGATGCGAACGAACAGGCTTTCGGGAAAACCGAAGTAGACGTCGCGCTTGCGGGCGCGGACGGCCGCAACGATGCGGCGGGCGATCCTGACCGGCTCGTCCATGTTCATGTGGGTGAGCCTGGCGAATTCCATCACGGCCGGGGTGTTGAGCGGCGTGCGCACGGCTCTCGGCGCGACGTAGGTCACATCGATGTCCGTCCCCGTCAGTTCGCGCCGCAGCGCCTGGCTGAACCCGCGCAAGCCGGCCTTGGCGCTGGAGTAGCTGACGAAGTGGGCGAAGTTGATCGAGCCGAAGATCGAGCCGATGTTGACGATCTGGCCGTGGCCCCGAGCCTTCATGCCCGGCAGGACCGCCTGGGTCAGCCGCACCGGCGCGACCAGATTGACCATGTAGCTGGTCACCAGATGCTCGGGCGACTGCCGCTCGAACGGCCCGAAATGCTGGATGCCGGCCAGGTTGATCAGGATGTCCCAGCGACGCCCGCCGATGTCGGCCGCCGCCGCCTCGAGCCCCGCCGCCGACCCCAGGTCGTGCTTCAGCGTCTGGGCCGCCACGTCGGAGTCGACCCGGTCGAGCACCGTCACGCGCGCGCCCTCGGCCGCCAACCGCCGGCAGATCAACGCGCCGAGCCCGCCGGAGCCGCCAGTGACCAGAATGTCCTTGTTCTTAAACGACATGAGCGGCCTCCCGGCTGTGCGGGATGGCGGCGAACACGCCGGCGAACAGATTGAACACGCCGCCGGCGACCTTGATGATCGCGGCCTGGTCGGCGGGATCATCGACCTCATCCATCAGCTTCTGGAAGAAGACCATGTGCTCCTGGTCGAGGGCTCCGTGCGAGGTCAGGTAGCTGAAACATTGCGGCCCAAGGCCGAGGTTCCGGGCCACCGCCTCGGCGCCCTGGGTGGCCAGCCGCACGCTGGTCCCCTCGAGCACCAGCACCATGCCGAAGAAGCCCATCGGGTTGACCCGCCTGATGCAGTCGTAGGCGTAGTCGATCATGGCCTGGGTCGCTACGCGCGGCACCCCGTCGCGCACGGCCTCGGCGTCCCCGCCGCAGTTGCGGATGTCGTTGAGGATCCATTCCTCGTGGCCGGTTTCCTCGGCGATGTATTCGTCGAGGGCATGGCGGAAGCGGTCGTGGGCGTCGTCCAGCCCGGCCTTGGCCGCCAGCATCAGCGGCACCGTGTGCTTCACGTGATGATAGGCCTCGGTCAGATAGGCGATGTAGGTCTCGCGGGAGATGGCGCCGGCGAGGCCGTCCTGGATCTGCGGCACGGCGGCCAGCGTCTGCTGGCCCTGGGCGGTTTCGGTGATCAGTCGCTGGAAGAAGGTCACTGCCGGGTCTCCTGTTCGATGGCGTCGATGAAGGGGTGATGGTTGGCCAGGATGGCGGCGCGGCGTGGCCGGCCATTGCCGGTCAGCTCGCCGGCCTCCGGGTCGAGCGGCGGGCGGACCTGCCAGCGGGCGATGCGGGCATAGGCGGGCAGGTTGGCGTTGGCCCGCTCGACGGCGCGGACGAGGGTCGCCACGTCGAGGTCGGGCATCAATGGCACGATCAGCGCGCCGAGCTCCGGCTGGGCCTCGCCGAAGACGATGGCCTGGCGGATCTCCGGCTGGGCCAGCAGCTCGCTCTCGACCCATTCGGGCGCGATGTTGCGGCCATAGGCGTTGATGATGGTGTTGCCGCGTCGGCCGGCGATCGACAGGAAGCCGTCGGCGTCGCGTGCGCCCAAATCGCCCGTGGCGACGACGCCCCCGTTCACGGCGCCGCCCGCGTAGCCGAGGAACGGCCGGGGCCCAACAAGGATCTCGCCGTCGGCGGAGAGGGTCACCACAAGGTGCGGCAGGGCCTTGCCCACGCTGCCCGCGCGATGGGCGCCCGGCGTGTTCAGGGCGACCACCGAGGCGCATTCGCTGAGGCCGTAGCCCTCGTAAACCGGCAGGCCCAGGGAGGCGGCCTGGTCCAGCAGCCGCGGCGAGACCTTGGCTCCGCCCACGGCGACGAGGCTGAGGTCCGGAAACCGCGCGCCGGCGAACGACATGACCATCAGGAGCGCCCGCAGCAGTTCGGGCACGAGGATCAGGCTGGTGGCCTGCTCGCCGGCGATCATGGCGGCCAGTCTGGCGAGATCGGGCCGGAAGGGGTTGTCGAGGCCCAGACTGGCCGCCGGCAGGACGTGATAGCGACCGCCCGCGAGCAGGGTCGTGTAGAGCCCGGCGACATTCTCCAGCAGGATCGACAGCGGCAGCAGCGGCAGGTGCTTGCCCGCGTAGTCGGCGCCGATCACCTCGACCAGCGAGGCGGCGGTGGCCTCCATCTGATCCCGCGACAGGCAGACGCCCTTGGGCTGGCCGGTCGAGCCGGAGGTGTAGGTGATCTTGGCCGTGCCGGCGGGCAGGCCGGCGGGCAGGCGGGCGGGCGCGGTGGTCAGCAGGGCGACGCCGAGCCGGATCCCGGCGACGTCGATCCAGCCGTCGTCCTCGCCGGGCGCGACCAGCAGGCCCGCGCCGGCGTCGGTCAGCACATGACTGCGCTGCGCCGGGGTGAAGAAGGCCGGGATCGGCAGGCTCGGCACGCCTAGCCTGACCAGCGCCAGGTCGAGCACGACCCAGGCCGGACTGTTGTCCAGCAGCACCGCGACCGGCGCCCCAGGTCGGATTCGCGCCACCATGCGGGCCAGTTGCAACGCCGCTCCCTCGACGGCCGCGGCCAGTTCGGCGTAGGTCCAGGTCCGGGCCGTGTCGCTGAGCGCGATGGCCGCGGGCGTTTCGGCGGCGTGGCGCGCCAGCGCCTCGAGGACGCGGCTCACTGGACCACGCTCCCCGGCAGGGCCGGATGCAGACGGGGCGTGACGTCGCTGTCGAGAATGGGGTCGGCGAGCAGCAGATGCGCCAGGGCGGGCAGGGCCGGGGCAATGGCGCCGACCAGAACCTCCGGGTCGCGGGCGTAGTAGGCGCCCCAGTCGGCGCCGCCGTCGGGCAGACGGTCCGGCTCGGCGCGGGTCAGGCCCCGGGTTGCGAAGCCCACGCGCGCGAAGCTGCGCCGCAGTTGCTTCGTGGCCGTAGCCACCGCGTGAGTGCAGCCCTGCCGGTCGAGATGGGCGGCCAGGGCCAGGAACAGGAACAGCGAGGCGCCAGGGCTCTCGGAAGCCAGGTTGCCGATCTCGGCGATCTGGTCGCGGCGCGGGCGTTCGCCCGGGCCGTCGGCGATGGCCGTTTCGACCGGCGTATCGAGGTAATGTTCGAGGTACAGGGGCGCGTCGGCGGCGAAGCGGAACCCGGCCGCGGCGTGGATCACGCCGGCGTTGTCCTGCACGCTGATCAGGGTCGGAAAGTGACTGCGGATGTGCCCGTCGAACGCCTTGGCGTAGGCCGCCTCGAGATAGGCCTCGACGCGCAGGCGCTCCGGCCGCCGCCTGTGATGGATGCTGATCCGTCCCGGTTCCACCGCCGTGAACCGGCGCACGCGGTCGGCGTCGAACCGGAGGCTTCCGCGGACGGCGCCGTCATCGTCCATCATTACTTCCAGCAAGGCTCGTCTCCGTTCTTGCGTCACGTCCGCTCGTCCCCGACCGGATTGACGACGCCGTCGGAAAAGCCCCTCACAGGAATCGACATTCCCGATTGCGCGGACGGGCGGCATGGGTGAAATCGGGACGCTCCCGGATCGCCGGAGCGGTCGGCGGCGCGACAGCCGCGGGAGTTCTGGTCCCGGCCTTGGACGAGCGCGGCAGCCATCCCCTGATCGCCGTCTACCTCGCGCGCCGCGTCGAGCTGGTCCGCTATTTCCGCATCCGGCTGCGTTCGGAGGCGGCGGCCGAGGACCTGGTGCAGGACATCTACGTCAAGATCGCCGGCCTGGCGCCCGAGGACATCGGCAACCCCGCCGCCTATCTCTACCGGCTGGGCACGAACCTGATGCTCGACCGCATCAAGCAGCAGACACGGTCGGCGCGCCGGGACGCCGACTGGCGCGAGACGGAGACGATGTCCGCGGGCGGCGAGGACATCGCCCAGACTCCGCCGGCCGACGAGGCCCTGGCCGCGCGCCAGCGGCTGGACCGGATCATTGAGACGGTCAACGAACTGCCGCCGCAGGTGAAGGAGGCCTTCCGCCTGCACAAGCTCGAAGGGCTCAGCCACGCCGAGACCGCGAAGGCCATGGGCATTTCCCGGTCGAGCGTCGAGAAGCACATCATGGCCAGCCTCAGGCGCGTCCTCGCCAAGGTCGGCCGATGACCCGCGCGCGAAAGAAAAACTGGAGGCGCCCGGCCGTCTGTGGCGTCATTTGGACGGGACCCGTGAAGCCCCTCGACAGGAGACCCCTTCCGCGATGAGCGGCCAGCCCACCCCAAGCGGCGACGAGACCCTGCGCGAGGAAGCCCTCGCCTGGCTCGTGCGCGTCCAGTCGGACGCGGCGACCGAGGCCGACTGGGCGGCGCTGGCCGACTGGCTGGACGGCTCCGACGACCGGCTGGCGGCGTTCGAGGCGATCGAGCGGCTGGCCGCCTCGATCGAGGACGACGCCCAGGCCATCATGCACGGCCTGGCCGACCCCCGGGGACAGGTCATCGCCTTCCGGCCGCGCCGGATTTCCCGCCCGCCCCTTCCGGTCTGGGGCGCGCTGGCCGCGGCCTGCCTGCTGCTGCTGGCGGGACCCATCGTCTGGCAGGCCTCGCTCGGCGCGCCGGTGACCTATCGCACCGCGCCGGGCCAGACCCGCGAAGTCACGCTGTCCGACGGCACTGTCATCCATATGGACGCCGCTTCCACCCTGACCGCCCGCGTCGGCTGGCGCGCGCGGCGCGTGACGATGGCCAGCGCCGAAGCGACCTTCGACGTGGCCCACGACCGGAACAGGCCGTTCCTGATCTCGGTCGGCGACCAGCAGGTCAAGGTCGTCGGCACCGAGTTCAACATCCGCCACTACGGCGACCAGGTCGTCGTCACCGTGCGCCGCGGCGTCGTCGAGGTGCGGCAACCGCGTCTGGGCCCAACCCCGGTGGCGCGGCTGACGGCGGGCGGCCAGCTCGTCCACCGGGTCGGCGCCCCCACCTCCCGCCAGACCCGGGTCGATCCCGCTATCGCCTTCGCCTGGACCGAGGGCCGGCTGATCTGCGAGGATCGGCCGCTGTCAGACATCGTGGCGGATCTGAACCGGCGCTTTGGCGACAGGATCGCCGTCTCTCCGGCGGCTGGCCGCAAGAGATTTTCCGGCGTTCTGGCCCTTGATGATCAGGATCAAGTCGTCCGGCGGCTGGCGGACTATCTTTCTCTCACCGTCGAGCGCAGGGATCAGGCTATCCTCCTGCGTTGAACCGCGAGACGCTGGACTTGGCTGACCTTTTCCGCCCGCGCTGGGCCCCTTTTCTTGGCCTGGCCGCGGCCCTCATCGCCGGCGGAGCCCTGGCCGCGCCGGCGGCGGTGGCGTTCGACATCCCGGCCAAGGGGCTCGGCGCCGAGTTGGTCGATTTCGCGATCCAGGCCGACATCTCCATCAGCACCCGCGACATCGCCGCCTGCGCCCCGACCGGCCGGCCGCTGGTCGGGCGCTACACGCTTGCGAACGGTCTGACGCGGATCCTCGCGGGTAGCGGCTGCGGCTTCCGGTTCGTCGATGCCCGGGCGGTCGAGATCGTTCCACTGCCGCGGCGCGCGCCCGCGCCGCGAGCCGCTCCGTCGGCGCCGCCGCTCGCGCCAACATCGACCGATCTGGACGCCATCGTCGTGGTCGCCACCCGGCGGCCGACCGCCATCGACCGGCTGGCCTATCCCGTGACGGCGCTGGGCGCGGAGACCCTGTCGGGCCAGGGTGTCACGGGCGCCGGCGACATCGCCCGCCTGACCCCGTCCATGACGGTCACCAACCTGGGTTCCGGGCGGAACAAGATCCTGCTGCGGGGCCTGTCCGACGGCCCGCTGACCGGCCGGACCCAGTCGATGGTCGGCATCTACCTCGACGACGTCCGCATCACCTACAACGCGCCGGACCCCGACCTGCGCCTGATCGACCTAGACCAGGCCGTGGTCCTTCGCGGACCCCAGGGCGCGCTCTACGGCGCCGGCTCGCTGGGCGGCGTGCTGCATCTGGTGACAGCCCGGCCCGACCCCGCCGACGCCCGGGGCTGGCTGTCCGTCGGAGTCGCGGTGACCCGCGGCGGCGATCCGTCCAGCACGCTGGAGGGGATGGTCAACCTGCCCCTGTTCGGCGGCCGGGGCGCGGTGCGGGGCGTGGCCTGGCGGGAACAGACCGGAGGCTATATCGACGACGCGGGCCTTGGTCTGCGGAACGTCAACCGGACGGTGCGATCTGGCGGGCGTCTGGCGGCGTCCCTGGACCTGAACGACCGGTGGAGCCTGTCCGCCGGCTTCGTCGGCCAGGCGATCGACTCGGCCGACAGCCAGTACGCCCTGGCCGGGGACGCTCCCTACACACGGCGCAACAGCCTGCGCGAACCGCACGACAACGACTTCGCCGAGGTCAACTGGAGCCTGAAGGGCGACCTGGGCTGGGCCCGGCTGAAGTGGTCGACAGCTCTTGTTCAACATGAGGTGGACAGCCGCTACGACGCCACCGCCGCGCCGCCGGTCCCGATGCCGCCTGGTCCGACCGGGTTCGACGACGAGAACGTCATCGGCAGCCTGGTGACCGAAGCCACGCTGATCTCGCCCGGCGACGCGCGCGTGCGATGGCTGGCGGGCCTGTTCTACGCCCGCACCCGTCAGGACCTGGTCCTGACGCTCGAACAACCGGGTCCGCCGCCCCTGCTGGCCTTGCGCGAAGACCGTCACGACCGCCTCGACGAAATCGCCGTGTTCGGAGAGGTCGCGCTGCCGGTGGGCGACCAGCTTGAGCTGACCCTCGGCGGGCGGCTGTTCAATGTGACGGGGGACGCCTCCAGCCGGATCGTGGCGCCCCTGGCGGGGACGTCGTCGGCCTATGACGGAAGCGAACGGCACAACGGGCTGGCGCCCAAAATCCTGCTCGCCTGGCGCCCGTCGCCCACCAGCCTCTGGTACGTCGGGGCCGCGGAGGGCTTTCGCGCCGGCGGGATCAACACGAGCGGCGCGCCCGGCCAGCTGTTTTCCACTCCCAGCGGGCCGCAGCCCTGGCGGCGCTACCAGGGCGACGAGCTGTGGAGTGTCGAGGCCGGCGGCCGGTTCCAGTGGCTGGACGGACGGCTGCAGGTGATGGTCGCTGCGTTCGAGGCCCGCTGGTCGAACATTCAGAGCGACCAGCTGCTGCCAGACGGTCTGCCGTTCACGGCCAACATCGGCGACGGCGTCAATCGCGGCGTCGAGGTCGAGGGTGTCTACCGTTCCGGTGGCCTGGTTCTGACCGGCAACCTGCTGCTCAACGCGCCGGAACTGGAACGGGCCAACGCCGGCTTCTCCGCCCGCGACGACCTGGCCCTCGCGGCCGTGCCGAATTTGTCGGCGGGTCTTTCGGCCCACTACGCCTGGACCCTGACGGGCGATCGCCGGTTCGCCCTGGACGGCCGCCTGGCCTACGTCGGGGAGTCCACCCTGACGTTCGACGCCGCCACCTCGCCGTCGATGGGCGATTATGTCGATGGCCGGCTGGCCGGCAGCCTGGTTTCGGACCGGTGGACCCTGAGTCTGGCGGTGACCAATCCCGCGAACGGCCGGCGCGACACCTTCGCCTATGGCAATCCCTTCACCCTGAAGCTCACCCCCCAGCTCACGCCGCAGCGCCCGGTGACGGCGGAGGTCACCCTGAAGGTCGTTCTGTGAACCCGACCCGCCGCGCCGGGGCTGGACCGTGGCGGGAGCCAACGGTCCGGGCCGCTTATCCGGCGCGCCCGAAATCCAGCACGAACAGGGCGCCGCCGCCCTCGACATCTTCCACCCGCGCCGCGCCGCCGTGGGCCTCCATCGTCGCTTGGACGATACCCAGCCCCAGGCCGGCGCCGTCGGACCGGCCGCGGTCGGCGCGCCAGAACCGCTCAAAGACCCGCTGACGGTCTTCCGGCGGCACACCTGGGCCATGGTCGCCGACGCGAAGCCTTGGCCCCGGCCCGACCGTCACGGTGACCGCCGATCCCTCGGGCGTATGCCGCAGCGCGTTTTCGATGAGATTTCGCAGGGCCCGGGCGATCGCTTCGGCGTGTCCATCCACCACGGGCGAACCGTCGCCGCTGAACCGGATATCGCGCTTCGCCGCCCAGGCCAGCGGAGCCATCTGGGCGACCAGGTCCTCGGCGAGGGCCCTCAGATCGACCGGAGCATTCGCGCTGGCGGTCATCGCGTCGGCCTGCGCCAGGTCGAGCATCTGGGTGACAATCCGGGTCACGCCCGTGACGTCGCCACGCAGCTGGTCGGCCGCCTCGGAAGGCGGAAGACGGTCTATGGCGAGGCGCATGATGGACAGGGGGGTCCTGAGTTCGTGGGCGGCGTTGGCGTTGAACTCCCGCACCAGTCGCGTTCCAGCCTCGATCCGGGCGAGCGCCCGGTTCATGGCCTCGACCAACACCCGGACCTCCTGGGGGCTCCTGGGCTCGGAAAGCCGCCCCTCCAGCATGGCCGGATCGAGTGCATCGACTTCCGCCGCCGCCTCCCTGAGGGGGCGGGTCAGGCGCCGAACCTGCCAGAGGCTGAAAGCCAGGAGCAGGGCGGCCAGAGGCCCAACAGGGAGCACGACGTGCTCCAGAATCTCCGTCGTCATGGCCCTGGTGAAAATCGCGCCTGTTTTCGCGGAAACGACCAGGCCGACCCACCGGTCGCCCTCCCCGCCCTCGATTTTCGTCGCGCCGGCGATCCACAGTCCCTCCGGCGTCTCCTGGAAACTGGTCCAGTCGACCGCGCCGAACGGTGACGGCGGGACGAGCGCCCGGTCGCCGCCTGATCCGAGCACGTGGCCGCTGGCGTCCAGCAGGGTCCAGCGCCAGTCCGTGGCGCCGAGGGGACGGGTCGGGGTGCGGCCCTGAGCATAGTCCCTGGCGACTTTCGCCGCTTCGATGCGGATCACGTCACGGGCGAGCTGGGAGCGGTCGGCGGCGTAGATCGCCGTGACCAGCAGGGCGTTGAACACCGCGAACGCAATGATCAGAAGGCCGAGCGTGGCCGCGATCTGACCGAAGAGACTTGGTCCCCGGGCTCGGGCGGGGTCCGTCCGGTCAAGCATCCGCGGCCCCCGGTTCCCGACCGGTGATGGCGTAGCCGACCCCGTGGACGGTCCGCAGACGCGCGCCGGAGCCGGCCGACGCCAGTCGTCGCCGCAACCGCGACGCCACGGCGTCCAGCGCGTTCGAGGAAACGTCCTGATCGAGGGAATACAGGGACTGTTCCAGCTTGGCGCGGCTGACGACCGTGTCGCGGCGGCGGGCGAGCATCTCGAGCAGCGCATACTCCCGTGGCGGCAGTTCAATGGTCCTGTCGCCGACACGGGCCTGTCGAGCCCCCGTGTCGAGTTCGAGGTCGCCGACTTCCAGCACCGTCCCCAGGGACGCCCCCGGCCGCCTCAGCAACGCCCGGCATCGCGCCGCGAGTTCCGCGAGTTCAAAAGGTTTGATGAGATAGTCGTCCGCCCCGGCGTCGAGGCCCGACACCCGGTCATCGAGGCCGCTTCGGGCGGTGAGCATCAGGACCGGCGTCTGGAGTTTTCGCCGACGCTGGTCTTTCAGGAAGGTCAGCCCGTCACCGTCCGGCATGCCGATATCGAGAACGACGAGGTCGTATCCGGCCACTTCCAGGGCTTCTCCCGCGGAGGAGAGCGTGTCCCGGTGATCGACGACGAATCCTTCCCGAACGAGGCCCTGGGCGACCATGTTCGCGAGCCGCCGGTTGTCTTCAATCAGCAGCAGACGCACGCGGGAACTCCTCGGATCCTGGACTCCACGCTTCCATCCACGCCGCCATTCCGCAATCCCCCAAAATGGGTGACGAAATCGTGGCGGCGTCAGGACGGCGTCAGGGAGCGTGGTGTCCTGTCGCGCGTCGGCCCGAAGCTCCGGATTGCCCGCGACCTTCGCCCCCCCGGCCACTTACCGTGGCGTCCCGGGGCTTCGGGTTGGCGCATATTGCGCCCCACCGCTCCCCATCATCACCGATCTGACCGCCGCGTCCGGCGCCGCCGCCGCCGTTGTCGTCCGCCTTGACACCACGGGTTTACGCCCCCGGTGCGTGGTGAGGGCCGCGGGGCGGGGGAATCCGCCGAGGCTGACGACGACCACAGGCGCCGTCAGGACTTGGTCAGACCCTCCGGGGTTCCTGATCCCGTCGGCCCGGAGTTGCACCCCCTCGCAACCTTCGTCCCCCAGACCACGGATCGTGGAAGTTCAGTCTTCGGGTCGACACCCCCTCGGGCCCGCGAAACGCGGGGGACCGCACCCCTAGAAGTCGCGGCGGATGCCGGCGCTCAGAAAGTAGCCGGTGGTCGTGTCGCGACTCAGCGAGGACTCGGACCGGAGCCATTCGCCGCCGAACTCCAGCTCGTACTGCAGCTTGCCGCGCGGGTTGTAGTTCACCCGAAAGGACGGACGGATCGAGACCTGGGTCTCGTCGCTGGTCTTGCTCTCCCGGTAGCTCAGCCGCAGGCGCGGATTGAGACGCAGCTCGCGGGACCAAGGGTAGCGGGTGTTGATGTCGATCACCCAGCGATCAGCGCTCGCCGTGTCGGCGTAGCGAAGGCCGACGATGCCGATGTCGCCGTCCTTGAACAGGCCGCTGCCGATCAGTTGGGCGGAGTAGTAGTACTCGGTTCCCGAAGCGACCGTGGCCGGCACGCCCCCGGACGCCGGGGTGGCGTCAACGTCCGAGGCCGTAGCGTCGAAGTTCACGCTCAGTTTGGCGCTGACCGGCTGGGAGACGCCGATCGTCACCGACCGGCTCTCGGCGCTGCGGTCGATGGCGAGGGCCTGGATCTCGGTGTCCGAATAGAGCCCGCGCAGGTCGTCGAGGTTGAACACGGTCTGGCCCAGCATGGCGTTGCTCGTGAAGAGCAGGGGCGATCGCCGGTAGTCGGCCGCGAAGGACACCGTGCCGCCCTCGCCATAGCTCCAGCTGCCGTTGATCAGGGCGTAGTTCAGCTGGCTGAAGTGGATGTCGTAGTCCACCGCGGTGAACACCGAACGACCCTTCTCGACATAGCGAAGCTCCACGCCGACGGCCTGCCGATCGACCATGCCGGCCGCCCGTTGCTCGATGATGTAGAGGTCGCCGTCGAAGGCGTTGGCGAAGCGGCCGAAAACGAGGCTGGCGCCGTAGAAATAGCGCCAGCTGTCGATGCCGACTTCCTTGGGGCTATCGACCGGCGCGCCGGCGACCCCCTCGAGCTTCAGCGTCGATGTCAGGCGGGTGGAAACCAGCAGGCCGTCAAAGCGGCCGAGCACGCCCCCGGTGCTTCGGCTCTGCCGGCCGATGCGGCCGTAGTGCCGCTGTCCCGCGTCATAGGCTTCGAGATACAGGGCGCTCAACGTGCCGATGTCGCTTGAGCCGTCCCGAAAGTCATGGGTGAGGGAGCCCGTGGCGCGCAGCTTCATTTTCAGGTTCGGCGTGCTGTAGGCGGCGAAGGTGTCGAGGGTCGAGAGAATCTGGTCGAGGTTGACGTCGGCCTCGGTGGTCGTTGTGCTCGTCGCGGCGTCGTCAATCTGCTGATAGCTCTGGTCTCGCATGTAGTAAGCCGCGATGCTGCCGCCGGTTTTCCATTCCCCGGCCGGCTTTCCGCGGCCGGCGGGGGCTTCCGCGCCAGGCGTCGGACGCCCGCCCGTCGCGATGAGCGCCGCGAGGCGTTGGCGGACGCGATCCGCGTCGGGGCCTTCCGGATAGTGCTGGAGATAGGTCTCATACTCGCCCTTCGCGTGGGCCATCTGGCCATTGCGCTCGCGGGCGACGCCGAGCAGCTCGCGGGCCTCGCGGCTGGCGGGGCTGGCTGGCTTCCCGGCGAGCTCGGTCAGGCGCTGGATGGCGCGCGGGTAGTCGCCGCCTGTCAGAGCCGCGCGGGCTTCGGTGATCAGGGCGCGGTCGGCCTCGCTCATCGCCTGGTCCGCCGTCGGTGGCGGCGCGATGGCCGGCAGTGGGGCGCCGACAGGCTTGGCGGCCATCTCCAGCGGGCGTTTTTCGGTCGGCAGGCACTCGGGATTGGGCTGGTCGCCGGATACGGCCAGAACGAAGCTGCGGAAGTCCGAGCCTTGTCCAAGCTGGAAGTAGACGGGGCGGTCGAAGGTGATCGTCAGCGTCGGGCCTTCCGGCCGGTCGCCTTCGAACTCGATCTTGGAAATGGCCGCCAGATCGCTCTTCGGCGGCCGCAGCGATTCCCGCGCCGTCCTCAGCGTTTCGCCGCCTTCGATCGCCGACATGCGAATTCTGACTTCGTCGCCGAAGCCCGCGGGGAAGGAGCTGACCAGCTGGACCGGCAAGTTGAGGCTGATGCCGACAACGGCGCAGCGGTCGCCATCGTGAATGGTCGCCTCCGACAGGACGCGGTCCGTCGTCTGGGCGTAGGCGGCGGGCGCCGCGACGACGGCCAACGCCACAATCGCCGGACCCAGGGAGGACCCCAGCAGGTATCGTTTCATCACCAGTCTCCACTCGGCCTGTGTTGACCGGTTCTGTTTTCGCGAATGGTTGTCATGGAGCTGTTTGTGTACAGGTGGCATGCACCGGTACAGTCACGCAGATCACTGACAGTGTAGTATGCCGTCGTTGGCGACGTGTATTTCTTATGTTCGTCCTGCTCAAAGTCACCGGCGTGGCAACCCGCGCAGTCCGGTTTGTATGCCGGATACTTCCAGGTGATCACGCTGCTGTTCGACTTGTGACAGCCGTCGCAGTCCTCACCTGAGTGACCGCCCGGGAAGCCGCCCGTGGAATGGGTGTACTTGACCGTGCCCCACCGCTTCGTGGTGTGGCAGTCGTCGCACTGTTGCGAGGTGACGAAGTGGCCGTTCGGCTTGCCCGTCGCGGTCGTCCCGTTGTGGCAGCTCGAACAGGACCCGGCGACGTTGTCGTGGCTGAAGCTGGCTGGCAGCCAGGCCAGGACCCCGTGGCAGGCGTCGCATTGCGCGGTCGTCGCGATGTGGTTGGCGGGTTTGCCCGGGGCCTTGGTTCCGTTGTGGCAGCTCGAGCAGGATCCCAGGACGTCGTTATGATCGACCCGAACCGTCGTCCAGTTCGAGGTGATGTGGCAGTCGTCGCAGACGGCCGTGGACGAGATGTGGGTCGCTGGCTTGCCGGGCGCGGTGGTCCCGTTGTGGCAGCTGGCGCAGGTCCCGGAGACCGAGCCGTGGTCGAACCGGACCGTGCTCCAGTTGGACGTCGTGTGGCAGTTGTCGCAGGCCGCCGAGGTCGCGATGTGGGTCGCCGGCTT
>Ga0172380_10000553_pt1 | contig 71458 bp, 70 predicted proteins | sample Leawe162metaG_FD_119747 | JGI IMG/M metagenome (GOLD analysis project Ga0172380, IMG submission 119747) | Leachate microbial communities from a municipal landfill in Southern Ontario, Canada - Leachate well 162 metaG | ecosystem: Engineered > Solid waste > Landfill > Unclassified | place... | reverse complement strand
TGAAGTTTAAAATTTGAAATTTAAAATCAATATCAAATTATAAATGAACAATGATTCACAAAAATATAATCTCGAGGATAGAACAGTAAAATTCAGTGAAGATATCATCATCTTTCTGAAAAAGTTAAAGAAAGATGTGTTGATAATGCCACTTGCCAATCAGCTCATAAGATCAGCCACAAGTATCGGAGCAAATTATTGTGAAGCAAATGGAGCAAGCTCAAAAAAGGATTTCAAAAATAAGATATACATTTGCAAAAAAGAAGCCAAAGAAACAAAATATTGGTTGCAACTCATAGGAAAGGCGGATCTTTCTAATACTGAAGAATGCAGAAAATTATGGAAAGAAACTCAGGAATTGACAATGATTTTTTCCAAAATAGTCATCACCATTGAGAGTTCTAAGAACAATTAAAATTTATTCATTTAGAATTCATTTCAAATTTCAAACTTCAAATTTTAAATTAAAGCCAAATGCTGTTTCAAAAATCATTCTCAAAAACAAAAACTTACTTTATCGACAGATACCACTTGCTTTTTCGTGGTGCGGCGGAAAATCATCTACGGATTCAACAGGCTCTGCAAAATCCTGATGGGACATATCAGGTGACTTTGAAGTTTGATTCCTATACTGAACTGAAAAAATATCAAAAGAAACTGCGAAGAATCACAGTTTCTCTTTCAAGTGCGATGGCGATGGTTTTGATTGCGGTGATTGTGGCTCCATATGTGTATAACCCAAGCAGGTCAAGTGCGAGCAATTATGCTTGGACGCAGACCGGATGGGACGCGCTAGCAAATGCCAGCGCAACAATTGAGCATCCCTCAGCAGGGCAAACAACTTATGCTTTTAAGGATGGTGGGATTTCAACCACGAGTGGAAACGAGGTGACGCTTTTGGCAACGGTGGGATCGAAAACACAAACAAATAATGGAACAACAGTGACGGGCTTTAATTTGTCTGGGGCTGATTTTGATAGTGCTAAAACAGTTGTGAGCGGAACAGACACAGCTGCAGTTGTACAGCTTGGCACAATGACGCAGGGAGCGACTTTGACTCAGACAAATGAAACAGCAAACACTCCAGATCCAATAACATATCCAACTGGTGGATTCAATAATTCAGCAGCTCCCTTGAAAACCAATACGGAGGTGGTTGGGACAGATGTGAATGCATCGGTGAAGTTGCTATTAGCGGCACCTACTCAGGTTACTAAATGGTGGGGGGCAGGTGGAAACAGCGGTACTGCTCCCGGAGCATATTCTTGGACCGTGCCGGCAGGGGTGGCTTCGGCGACCATTGAAATCGCTGGCGGTGGCGGTGGCGGTGGCGGTGATTATAATGATGAATGCGGCGCTACTAATGGAGGTGGAGGTCTTTTACGCAGAGGAAATCCAACCATTGGCTTTGCCGGTAAAACTTTTAACATTGTGGTGGGTCAGGGTGGGTCTGGTGGTGGTTATACGTTTGGAGTTGGCACTCCTTCTTTAGGAGTTGGGGGAACTGGAAATCCTGCTGGCGCTAATGGAGTTACTAATTATGGAGGCGGAGGCGGAGGCACATCAGCCTATACTTCCGATGCCACTATTCGAATTGGAGCGAGCGGTGGCAATGGTGGATCTGGAGGTAATGAATATGGAACTAATAATCATAGCACTGCGAGCGGCGGTATAAACACAACCTTGACAGGTTTTACACAAACATTTTCTGGAGCCGCTTCAAATGGTGGTCTTGCTGACAACACTTGCTACGATTCAGGTTTTGCGGGTGGCACTGGTTGGGTGAAAATAACTTATCAGCTACCCGATGCTTACCAATCATCCGGCACCTATATTTCCCATCTCAACGGCGGCGCCACAGCTCGCGCTTGGAACACTTTTGCTTGGGACACGACTCCGGATGGCGACGGAACAATCACGATGAAAGTCAAATCAACTGCAACAGAAGTGGCTCCGACAAATTTTACAGTCGACGGCACAGCAGGGGGAACTGCTTGCAGCGGCGTGACTTCCGGAGCTAGCATTGCAACAAACACTTGCGTTAATAATACTCATCAATATTTGTGGTATCAAGCCACATTCAGCAATACTACGGATACATCTGACAGTCCAACTCTTAATTCTGTCACAACAACAACAACAACAGTTTTTCAGTCTGCAGGAACATACACTTCAGGAATCATAAACACGGGACAAAAAAATATCAATGCCTCTTTGGCTTGGAATGAGGATTTGACAGGCGCAGGAACAAATCCAATGAAATTTCAAATAAGTTCCAGTGCTAATGGCACAGATTGGACCAGTTTTTTTGGACCTGATGGTGCAGCTCACAGTGATTGCTTGCAACCAACCTATTGTTATGCCACCAAGGCTGGGCAACCATTGCATGCAATTCACAACGGCGCCCAATATTTCAAATACAAAGCCTTTTTGAGCACAACAAACATTGCCAACACTCCAAAGCTCAATGACGTCAATCTTTCGTATGTCTCATTTCCGACCACTGCCCAAAAACTGATTTCTTCGCCATATAACACAACTGACAAATTCACCGCACTGGAAAGTATTTTGGGAAATCGGCCAGCAGGAGATTCTTCCAAAGGAAACGTGGAATTTCAAATCCGAACTGCACCAAGCAACGCTTTGGGAACGGGACCGGACTGGACAAGCGCGGCAGCCTCCGGTTGGTGCGGGCAAAGTGGCTGCAATGCAACTAAAAACGCTACTGCCAATGCCAACTTTGCCTCAGGCGCAAACTATTCCAGCAGTGGTGCAACCTTAAACACGCTGCAGCTTGACCACAGCGGCAATCAATGGGTGCAATATGCTGCATTTCTCTCAACTCCTTCAGCAACAGACGGAAGCGTTTCTCCAACCCTTGATGAAGTGATCACTAATTTTGCCTACAATAATCCTCCGACTGTGACCTTGACTCCAAATCAACCAAGCCAGATCACTAAAGCAGTTGATGACATCAACAAGGGAAAGGTCAAAGTTGAATATGCCATGACCGACACTGATACCGATCAGACAACTGCTCAAACCCGTCTTTTCTATCAACCTGGCGCAATTACTATCAGTTCGGCGACTAGTGAAATTGGCACTGAAAACATCACAATTGCGCATGACGCAGGAATCACAATTCCAAGCACCGGCACAATTTTGGTTGATCAGGAACTGATTGCATATTCTGGAAAAACAGATAATGGTCTTTTGACAGCATTAAGTGGTGTTCAGCGAGCGCAAGTTTTCACCACCGGAAATTACATCAATGCTGCTAAAATCCATGCCGTGGGCGCCAAAGTGTTTTTCCCACTTGAGCATGCAACCGGTCAGATTAATGGTTTGTATAATGTTGGCACAAATTACTCCACCATGTTTGATCCAAAAGCGGAAACGAATTTTGGCAGTTTGGATGGCACGAAATGGACAAAATTCATCGTGGCTTTGGCTGCCAACGATGGTTATGCTTTGGATGGAAACAAAACTGGTGTGGCCGTCAGCTCAGAATTCACCGTTGATTTGGAAAAACCAATCATTAAAAGCATCACCTCGGAAACAACAGATGGAAGATACGGTGTGGCTACAGGAAATGATATCAATGTCACCATTAATTTTGCAGATGCACTTGGCAATCCAAAAAATGTGACCTCAATGGGAGACATTACTATTGTTTTGGAAACAGGCGACAATGATTATGATTGTTTGGTTTCTCAAATTGTCACCCCGGCCAGCAGCGCAACTTGCAGCTATCAAGTTAGAGCAGGGGATGCAACTAGTGACCTGAATGCAATCTCACCAATTTCAGGAACAATTGCTGATCAATTTGGTAATTCACTCGCATCAACAACAATTCCAAATGGACAAAATATCGCAGATTTGAAAGATATTATTATTGACACTGCAGCCCCTGTTATTAGTGAGGCTGCTCCAGCGCCTGATGCTTTCATCAATTCCATCACCAGTGCCAATGGCGGCTCGGATGCTTCTTTTACTCTCAATGAAAAATTGATTGCCGGCTCATATCTTAAGATCACTGCAACAGCTGGAATTGATTTGAACAATGAATATCTCTGTACTTTGCAGGGGGCAGCTTTGAATTTGGGCGCGCATAATAATTTTGAAATCAAACAGGCAACTGACAATTGCGCCGAGGTGCAAACAGCGCTGCAAGATGGTTCAAAATATTCCATGACTATGCATGCTATTGATGAAGCGGGGAATGTCAGTGACATTTTAGCTGGTAACATCACTTTTGACGCCACCAATCCAACTGCTTCCATAACTTCACCAAGCAACAATGCATTCATAAACAACATCACAGATGCATCAGATGTTTCATATAGTTTGGAGGAAGCATTGCAAACAGGATCGTATCTCAAATTCACCAGAACCGGAGGCGCTGCTGACTCAAGTTCGCCAAGAACTTGCAATTTGACTGGCACGGAACTGACTGCAGGCGATCATAACAATGTTGATCTCAACGCGAAATGAGGCGGGTTTTCCTTGGTGGATGGTGCCAGCTATTCCGTTGACATGCATGCGGTTGATTTGGCAGGCAATGTCGGCGAAGCCACCCAAAAAACAGATGTGACTTTTGATACCACGGCGCCAATTTTGACATCTTTTGATTCCAATAAAGCTGACACAACTGCGCAAACCGCTTATGGCAAGGATGAAGTCATTGATATCCGCGCCATATATGGCGAACCGTTGGCTGCCGGTTCAACCGTCACTGTCAGATTGGAAAACAGCGTGAATCCACCGGTTGATGTGGTGCTTGACCAAATTTCGGGCAACGAACTGAGTGGGACATTTGTGGTGGACGGGCCGCGTAAAGGTTATGACACGCAAGATTTGAACATCCTTTCTGTTGTTTCAGAAAATGTCATTGATAGTGCTGAAAATGTCCGCACCAATTCAATCATTCCAGCTGGTAATAATTTGGCTGACAATAAAACAATCATGATTGATACTGGTACGGCCATTCTGATGAGTGTGGAAGCTAGAAAAGTTCCAAATATATCAGGTGCATTTAAGGAAGCTGAACAATTGAGGATCACTGCTACTTATTCTAAGCCTATTGCCTCAGGAGGAATCACTGTTCATCTTAATACTAACAATGGCAGTGAAGATAGTACTGAGATACCTTTGACGACGATTGCAGGTTCGACAATTTATGGAACTTATGCTGTTGCTGTTGGCGACAATGCTGAAAACTTGGCCGTCAGCAGAATAACTGCACAAAATGCCACTGATTTCAAGGGTAATGTGCTTGATACTGTCGGCACGATGAGTCAGTATGATGCATATTTCGATTCACTCAATCAGGGAATTGCTCATGTTCAAAATATTTCCAACATTCAAATTGACACCACCTCTCCAGTGCTTGGAGCAACTCCTATTGCCATTCAAAACACTGCTGGAAAAACTTCTTTGGTTCAACCAAACATCACACTGAGCGCCACTGACAATTACAATTTGAGTCAAATTCTGTTCTCTCTAAATGGTGGGGCTTCTTGGTGCGCTCCAATTGCAGCTGCTGCCAATATCAATACTTTCGACATCACTTCTGTCGCTTGTGGCGGAAGCAGCGCTAATGGAATAAAAACTGTCACCGTCAAATTCCGCGATGCTGCTGGCAACGATAGCACAACAGCTAGCGCCAGCGTGGAATATGACAACTCCAAGCCAGTGCTTGAAACCATCACAACCGATACCGCAACTGGAACTTACGGACCGACAACTGCCATTAAAATTATTGCAACTTACGATGAAGTAATTTCTGCAGGCAATTTGGTGATCAATCTCAACAATGGCAAAGAATTGACGCTCTCTGCGATTGAAAACGGAAACACTTTGACGGGAACGTATACTGTTGGCGCAACGGATTCAGTTCAGGATACTAATGCGCTTCGAGTCGCGGCCATTGTTTCTCAAAGCGCTGCAGACAATGCTGATCCGGTCAACATTCAAAACGGCACAAGCTTGGCGGGCATCACTGAAAATCTGGACACCAATAAAACAATTGAAATTGACACTACTGCGCCAGCTGGAACTATCACTATTGATCGCTCTAAAACAACAAATCAAATTCATTTGAACGCCACTGATAAAAATAGTTCTGCTATGAAAGTTGAGGTTGCGCCACTCTCTGGCGCAACGGGCAATTGCTCTTTCACTAACACTTGGTCAAACTACGCTGATAATATTGATACCACTTTGGTAGAGGCTGAACCTGCTTCCAATTCAAGAAAAGTTTGCGTGCGCTTCAGAGACAGTGATGCCTTGGGCAATGTTTCTGATGAAATTTTTGCCATCACTCCTGAAACACCAACTGGTTTGCAGATTGATGACATCTCCAACAGCGAAATATCTTTCTATGGCTCAATGCTGACCTGGTCTATCCCAGTGATCAAGGGCTCAAGCGCCTCGGGCGATCCGTTTGCGCAATATGAAGTTTTCAGATGCGCTGATCCTGCCGGTGAGTGCACACCTGACACTGCAAACACATCTAATCTCATCAATGACACCGACAAGATAGACACTAACAAAAACTATTTCGTTGACACAGGACTCACCGCTGAAAATTTCTATTGCTATCAAGTGCGCTTTAAAGATAAAAACGGAGATTATTCCAGATTGTCCCAAAACACTTGCTTTCAGGCGGGACACGCTCCAGTTGTGACTGACTCGCAAGTTTCCATTGTTTCTGGCAACCCTGATGACATCAAAATTTCCGATGTGACGGAGCAAGGGGCGACGGTGTTTTTCCAAACCAAGGATTCGAAATACAATAGACAGGTTGCAACCAAAGCGCAAATTGAAGTTTATACCAGTGCGACATTGTCAGCTGACACTAAGATTGCCAGCACACCTGAAGAAACAAATTTTTCCGTTATGCACACGATTAACATCACAGGTCTGGACAGTGGCATGCAATATTATTTGAAAATCACAGCCACTGACTCATCAGCTGTGGGTAACCCTGGAAGAATCGGTATTTTGGCATATAGCCAGGATGGAATTCCTGCATTGACATTCACCACTCTAGGAACATTGAAAACCATTAGCGATGTCAAAGAATCGATTATCACGGATTCTAAAGCGGTCATAACTTTCATGACCGATCAGGAAGCAAAATGCTTTATTGATTTCAAGGATTCTTTGAGTGCAGTGTACAACGATCTCTCAGATAATTTGGAAGGGGATTTCTATCGCAACCATTCCATCACGCTGACGCAACTTCTTCCAACCACTACTTATGATTATAAAATAACATGCACTGATAAAAATGACGTCTCGGTTGTTTCTGAAGGTCATAATTTCAAAACCACCATCAAAGGACTGACTCAAGGAGAACTGGATGCTCAAGTGGATGGCAATTCTCCGGCAATCAGCAATATTTCTCTTGCCAGTGTGACTGGTGAAAGTGCAACCATCACTTGGGATACGAATGAAAAGGCAAACAGTTCAATTGTATACGAAGCCGAGGGTGCCACCTTTTCCATGATGGCTGGCGACAGCAGCGTGAATGCAGACAAGAATAATTTTGCAACCTCACATACTGTTGTGATTACGGGCCTGATTCCGGCCACCAAATATCTGTTCACTGCTTTGTCATATGATCTTGCTGGAAATATTGGAAGTTCCTCTGAATCAAATTTTACCACCAAGGCTCCATCTTCATTATCTTCAATCAAAGTTGTTTCAACCGCCTTGGGTCAAGCCAACGTGACATGGAGCACGAGCAGTGCCACCTCATCGCTGGTTGAGTATGGCCTTTCAACGGCCTATGGACAAAAGAAAGAGGATTCTTCAAAAACCAAGGAACACGAGATATTGCTTTCAGGTCTGACTCCGGGGGAAACGTATCATTTCCGAGTGAGAGGCGAAGATGATCAGAAAAATGTTTTTGCCTCATCCGACATCACTTTCCAACCGAAAGCTCCACCAAAAATTTCTGATTTTTCCATGGATGCGATAACTGAGCATGGTGCAACGGTCAAATTCTTGACCAGTGTTCCAACTGATGCGCTGATAACCTTTGCAAACGTCGGTGAACTGGAAGACGCTGGCGCACAGGGAAATCCCATGGTCACAGCCAAGCACGAAGTCAAGCTCAAGGATTTGACCTCGGGACAGACATTTTCAGTCAAAGTGAAAGTGCGCGATGAGGATGGCAATGAAACTGAAGAAACCTTTGCAAATTTCACCACCACCAAAGATGAAAATCCTCCAAAAATTGACCGCGTCAAAACCGACACCGCGCTGACGCAGACTGACAAGGTGCAAGCCATCATCTCTTGGACCACGGATGAATTGGCCACCGGAAAAGTTGTGTATAAAGAAGGAAAGGCAGGCGAAGAAAAAACTTTCAATGTGAATGACGCTGCAACCTTTTCTCATATCGGTGTGATCACCAGTTTCAAACCGGGAGTGGTGTATTACTTCAAAGTGAAATCTTCTGACGCGGTGGGAAATCAAGGAACCTCAACAGACTTTGCAGTGCTAACCCCAAAGAAGCGTCAAAACATCATCCAAATAATCATCGGAAACTTCACCGAGATATTCGGCTGGGCGAAATTCTAAAGAATTTCGATCAGACGAATAGGAAAGGGGTAGGGAAAACCTGGGTTTTCCCTTGGCGGAAGTTCTGAAACCGCTGGGTTTCAGGGAGCGTAGCGACTTGGATGCGGCTAAATTCTAGTGACGAGTGACAAAGTGACTGGTGACAAATATTAATGCACGTAATGATTATTTCTCTGTGTTATTGATAAGTCACTAGGTCACCAGTCATTAGTCACTGGGTTAGCGACTTGGATGTGGCGAAATTCTAGAAATGTTGTTAACTGTAAGTTGATTGTTGAAAGTTAATGGTGTGAATAACTCATAGAAAAAATAATAAAAAATGCTGGTGTTAATTTTGAGGATAACGTGTTATAATTTGAAAAAGGAAATGAGTTGAATTGCAAAAGAAATTTTTAAGAGTTGGTGAAGAAAACAGAAATAAAAAATAGATATAAGCACTTCGTGCTTGAAATTGCGTCGCTCGCCACAAATGAAAATATTTGCTAATACTTTCATTTGCTGACTCGCTAGCAAATATAAAAATAAAAACAACCCCAATTAAATAATGCGGAGTACTGCAATTTAACGGGGCAAGAAAAATGGTTGAACCATGCATAAAAGTTGATCAACTTAGGGTGATATATAACAAAGGCAAGTCCAATGAAGTTCGTTCGTTGGATGGTGTTAGCGTGGAAATTTATCCTGAGGAATATATCATTATCTATGGACCATCTGGTTGTGGAAAATCGACCTTGCTTTATGGTATCTCGGGACTTCAGCCACCAACATTTGGTGATGTGGTTGTGCAAGGCAAAAACCTCAATAATATGACAAAGAAGGAGAAGGTTGAATTTCATCAGACCAGTATTGGGATGGTTTTTCAGGCTTTCTATTTGATTGAAACTTTGACAGTGCTGGACAATGTTTGTCTTCCGAAAGTTTTCCGTGGTGAGGATTTGAAAGAAAGGCGCGAAGCAGCTATGGAGTTGTTGAGGCGCTTCGGAATTGCTGAGCAAGCTGACCGTTTTCCAGCGCAGCTTTCTGGTGGTCAAAAGCAGCGCGTTTCGATTGCGCGAGCACTCGTCAATAACCCAGATATAATTCTGGCTGATGAGCCGGTGGGTAACTTGGACTCAGAATCAGCGCAAAACGTGTTGGATATCTTCAAGGAAATCAATGGAACCGACAAAAAAACCTTGATCATGGTTACGCATAATCCCGAGCATCTTGTCTATGCTGATCGCATCATCCATATGAAGGATGGCAAAAAAGTCAGTGAAGAAATCAATCATGACAAGCGCCCTAAGGAAGCACTGGAAAAAGAAATTGCCGCCACTCCAGAAGAAATTTCCAGCGAACTCAAATTGCTCATGCGAACCTTCAAGAATTTGTCATTGCAGCAGGTGGGAGTTCTGCTCATTCCATTTAAGGCCAAGCAACTACTTTCGCACATTATCTCCGAGCTTAATGAGGAGCAGGTCAGCAGCGCCGAGAACTTGTTGAAAGAATTTTTGTTCAAGAATATTGATGGCACGCGACTGTCTGAAAAATTGGATTTGGATTTTGATAAGGGTGGAGCGGGTTGGAACAAGCATCGTGCCATGTCATTCACTGATCGTACCAAGGGTATCATGCAGCAGGCTGAGAGTTTGAACAATAATCCAGTTGAAGGAATCGTTGGTTTCTCAGATTTCTTAGCAAGCGTGTATCATCTCAAGCTGGATGATGATGTGCTGATAAGATTCAGAGCCTTTATAAAATTGCGCGTGGAAAACAGGATTGATAGATTTGGTTTGCAGCAAAGGCTTGATGCTCCAAAAAGACTTGGAGGAGTTGGACTATACAAAGGCAGCGCTGAAAAAGTCGTGCGGGAAGTTGAGCTTATTATGCTTCTAAGATACTCAGCGTAAAAATATTTTATATGAAATTTATAGACTTATTTAAATTATCAACCCGCATGTTTAAAGCGAGAACTTCTCGAACGCTTTTGACTGTGTTGGGTATGAGTATTGGTATTGGTGCCATTTTGTTCTTGGTTTCTTTGGGATATGGACTTCAAAAAACTTTGCTCGAAAAAATCACAACTTCCGACTCTCTCTTGACGCTTGATATTTCCGAAGCAAAATCAGGAATTGTTTCTTTGAATCAGGAAATGATGAAAAAAATTGAAGCGATGCCTGGAGTGGAAGAGGTGAGCCCTGCCTTTCAAATCACCACGCAGGGACATCTGGATGAATTGTCAGCTGACCTTGTCACGATTGGATCCAAGCCGTCCTTTTTGAAATTGGGAGGATATAAGGCTAGCCAAGGAACACTGCTCAGTGATGACAATCAAAACGGAATCGTAATTAGTAGTGCTGTGGGACAGGTTTTTGGCAAAAGCGTGGAGGAGATGATGGGCAAGGAGATGACCTTTTCATTTTATGTGCCAGTTGCAGCCCCAGTGGCTGATGAATCCGGCAATGTTTCCGATTCTCAAGCTGCGACTGAATTTGAAAAAATTGACAGCGATATCAAATACAAAATTGTTGGTGTCATTGAAGGCGAAGACAATGTCATCTATGTCAACATGTCCTCGCTGGGCAATTTGAATATCGACAAGTTTGGTCAAGTCAAAGTTAAGACCAAATCAAACGCTGAAATGGCAGTCATCCGTGATGCAATCTTGGAATATGGACTTTTGGTTTCATCTCTCTCAGATACGGTTGATCAAGCAAACCAGATTTTCAAAGTTGTGCAAATCATCTTGATGCTCTTCGGTTTTATTGCGCTGGTTGTTTCGGCTATTGGTATGTTCAACACCATGACCATCACCTTGCTCGAAAGAACTGAAGAAATCGGAATCATGAAATCAATTGGTGCCTCCGACACCTCAATTTCAGTTATGTTTTTCATGGAATCTGCAATCATGGGATTTTTGGGAGGTGTGGCTGGTGTAATTATTGGTTGGCTGGGTGGTCAAGCTTTTAATGCGATCATCAACTTTGTGGCCACGAGATTTGGTGGTCAAAAGGTGACTCTCTTCTCTACTCCTTTGGCATTGGTGTTGGTTATTTTGGTATCTTCCGCTTTCGTCGGTCTTTTCACTGGACTTGTGCCAGCGCGCCGCGCCAGCAAGACTGATCCCTTGGATGCCCTTAGGTATAAATAAATCGTTTTGTTTTTTTACGTTTTCTTTTTGATATTATTTTTGATTGCAAAATTAGACTTTGGCATGTAACATATAACATGTAGCATATAGCAGGAATTATTAGGCCTGAATTGTTACATGTTATATGTTTTATGTTATATGAGAACTTATGAAGCTTCTTTACGGAAAACCAGTGGCTGAGGAAATATTGAGTCGCCTTAAGGGTGATATTTCTTTGTGCGAGCAAAAGCCGGGATTGGCGGTGATTTTGGTTGGTGATGACAGTGCTTCGCAAATCTATGTGAATCTCAAGGAAAAGACTGCCAAGGAGATTGGCATGAATTTTTTTCGCTTCGATGAACCGGAAAATATTTCGCAAGATGAAATCCTGAAGCAAATTGCTAAGCTTAATGCTGATGATGACATTGATGGAATAATCGTGCAGCTTCCTTTGCCGGAGGGCTTTGATACGCAAAAAATCATAGAGAGTATTGATCCAAAGAAAGATGCGGATGGATTTCACCCTGTAAACATGGAGCTTTTTTTGAGTAGTGATGGCGGTGTTACGCCGGTTTTTCCGCGTGCCATCATGCAATTGATCAAGAGCAGTGGCGAAAAATTGGAGCATAAAACTGGAATTGTGATTGCAAATTCTGATGAATTTGGAGGTATAATGTGCGCCATGCTTTCGCGTGAGAATATTGCTTTACAATACATTTTGGCTGAAAACATCCTGTCCAATCTTGAGAAGATCAAGGCCTCAGACATCGTGGTGAGCGCTGTGGGCTCTCCAGGGCTCCTCAGGGGTGAAATGCTTAAAGATGGCTCTATCGTTATTGACGGAGGGATTGAAAAGGTGGGCGAGAAAGTTTTTGGAGATGTTGATTTTGCCTCAACGGAGGCTTTGGACGGATATATTACCCCTGTGCCTGGCGGTGTGGGACCAGTCACCATCGCCTGTCTCCTGGAGAATGTCTATTTGGCTTTTAAGCCCAAATAAAGCTAGATTTTGAGCCTAAATCGTGATATCATAAAAACAATCAGTACTGATTGTTTTTATTGTATACTAATTTGTTAGTGATAGGGTTTTGTGCGCTGTTTGGCCATTTATCCAGTAGTAAAATTCAAAAAATATTCAATACGGAATATTGACCGGCATTAATTTATAAAAATTATAGATTGAAATTTATTTGGTCAATGATCATTTGAATTTCTACTACTGGATGCAAAGAAAAAGTATAGTTACAATAGGGGGTGGGACTGGAAGTTTCACATTACTTAGTGGTCTTAAGAAATATGCCGTGGATATTTCAGCAATCGTTTCTATGGCTGATGACGGTGGTTCGACCGGCGTGTTGCGAGATGAACTTGGCGTGCTTCCGCCTGGGGATGTCAGGCAATGCTTGGTGGCACTGAGTGATTCATCAGAAATGCTGCGCGAACTGATGAACTATCGCTTTGAGGAGGGTGGACTCAGGGGTCACAATTTTGGAAATCTTTTTCTGTCCGCTTTGGAGAAAATCAATAAAAATTTTTCCAAAGGAGTCAAAGAAGCTTCGCAAATACTGAATGTTAAAGGAGATGTCATTCCAGTCACTGATCAGGATACCAATCTTTTCATTGAACTTAAAAACGGAAAAAAACTGAAGGGTGAGAATGAAATCAATCATGACTTTGAAATTGAAAAAATCGGAATCAAAAAAAATTATCTGTTCCCGCGAGCTAAGGCTAACAAGGAGGCTATCGCTAAAATTCAGGAAGCTGATTTGATCGTGATTGGGCCGGGAAATCATTATTGTTCTATTGTGCCGAATCTCTTGGTGGATGGAATTGCGCAGGCAATTCGAAAATCAAAGGCCATTGTTGTGTATAATTGCAATTTGGTCAACAAAAAAGGACATACTGAAAGTTTCACCTTGGATGATTATGTGGATTCAATCAATGAATACATCGGGAGTGAGCGCATCGATTTTGTGGTTTTCAACATCAAGAAGCCAAATGCAAAATTGATCAAAAAATACGAAAGTCAGCATGAATTGCTGATAGCGTTCAATGCTGAAAAGCAAAAGAAAAGAAGGCATCGGGTCGTGCGCGCCAATGTGCTCAGTGAGAAGAAAGTTCAGTATACTAAATCTGACATGCTTGCTCATCAGCGAGCTTTTATTCGTCATGACAGCGATAAATTGGCCAAAATATTGATCATGCTCTTGGAGTTAGGTGAATATGAGCATATAATAAAAGAAATCGTGTAATTCTACGAAAGTACGAATTTTTACAAAAGTACAAAAGTGCAAAAAACCTAAAGAAGAAATATTTTTTGTATATTCGTATTTTTGTATATTTTTGTAATTATGTAGACTTAAATAATAATGGAAAACGAAAATAAAAGTACCAATAAAAATCTTATTACAACAGAAACTAAACTCCTCACGTTATCGGAATTTCGCAGAGAGCTCGGCATTCCTTTGGTTTTGGCCAAGAAGTTGGTTGTTTGGGGTGAAATTGAAGCCGTTAGAGCATTAGATGGAACACTGCGAATTGCGGCTCCGGAAGTTGCGGTTGCCAGAATGTTTATCGGAACGCCAATAAAAAAGTCGTATTTATTTGTACGCGCTCTTGGGCCCGGCCTAATTACTGGAGCCTCTGATGATGATCCAGGTGGAATAGGAACTTATTCCTCAGTGGGAGCGCAATTTGGTATGGCGATATTATGGATGGCAGCTTGGCTGCTTCCGATGATGTTGGCCATTCAGGAAACCTGTGCGCGCATCGGCATTGTCACTAACAAGGGTTTGGCTGCAGTGCTGAAACAATATTTCAAAAAAAGAACGGTTTTGGTCGCAGTACTGCTTTTGATGATAGCCAATATCGCCAACATTGGCGCTGATCTTGGAGCGATGGCGGCCTCATTGAACATGATTTCCGGCGTCAATTATGCTGTCGGCGCAATATTTTTTGCGATAGTCATAATTTTGCTGGAAATTTTCGTGAAATATCACGTCTATGTGAAAGTTTTGAAATGGCTGACGCTTTCAGTCTTTGCTTATATTATTGCTGGTTTCATGACGCATCCTGATTGGTCTGTTATTTTCAAGAATTCATTCATACCGCAAGTATCTTTTACTAAAGAGTACATTTTTGCGATGATTGCAGTTTTTGGAACAACCATCACGCCGTATCTTTTTTTCTGGCAGGCCTCCGAGGAAGTTGAAGATGGAAAAATGTGTCATGCAACCAATAAGAAAAAAGAAGTTTGTCAGCGGGTTGCACGCATGCGCACGGATGTGAACGCGGGCATGATTTTGGCTAACATTGTTTTTTTCTTCATCGTGCTGACAACTGCAAATGTTCTGTTTGCCAATGGAATCACTAACATTGATTCGGCTCAAGATGCAGCACTTGCGCTTCGTCCGTTGGCTGGCGATTACGCATTTTTGCTTTTTGCAATCGGCATCATAGGCACCGGTTTTTTGGCTGTTCCGATTTTGGCAGGCAGTGGTGCGTATGCACTGAGTGAACTCATGAGCTGGAACAGTGGACTGGAAGAAAAATTTTCACAGGCCAAAGGTTTTTATTTGGTGATCACTTTTTCGATTTTTGTCGGCCTAGCCATGAATTTCTTAGGGATTAATCCTATTAAAGCTTTATATTGGTCGGCTTTCCTGAACGGTGTGATCGCGCTTCCACTTTTGGCAATTATCATGAAAATTGGAGGTGACAAGAAAATAATGGGGCATGAGACCAATCCACTTTGGGTGACTATTTGCGGTTGGTCAGCTGTGGTGGCAACAACCATAGCTTTGCTTGGAATGATAATTGTCAGCTTTGTGTAGTATGATTATTTATCCAAGCAGTGAAATTCAAAAGCTGTTATTTCAGTCAGGATTTAAATCTGAAGGTGTTAAATTAAGAAAAGTTTATTTAAGTTAAGTAATTCCAATCGGCCAGAGGCCATTTGAATTTCTACTGCTGGATGAATGAATTTGAAATAAAAATTGTAAAATACTTCAATAAAATCGGATCGAAAAGACTGGATATTTTTCTGGGTTTCATTAATTCAATTAGATTCTTGGCCTTTTTCTGGGCAGCATTGGTAATCATAGCTGTGGTTAAGCATCCAGAGATTACGGGGGTGTTTCTTCAAGTAGTGGTGATTGTAGCCATCTTGCATTTTGGAATCACGGAGGGAATCATTAAGCATGTGTTGACTTATTTCATCCCAAAAAGGAAACGTCCGTATGTCAAATATCCGGAATCAATAAGGCCGATTGGAAAAAAATTCAGCGACTCATCTTTTCCTTCAAGCCATATGACAACCACAGTTGCGATGTTTTTCGTGATAACTGCTTTTTATCCATCCATAATAATTCCTGCTATCGCATTGATTTTGTTGATGGCCTTTTCACGCCTGCATAATGGCATGCATTACCCGAGTGATATCTTGGCGGGAATTATGCTGGGGCTGTGCTATGGTTGGTTGGCGTTTGAAATTATGCGAATTTTGTTTTGACGGAATCACTGGCTTTAAAAAGTATCGTAATTGTCATATGAAAATATTTATTGATTTTGATGATGTCATTTTTAATACAAAGCAATTCGTGGCTGACTTGAAAATTTTTTTTGAATCCAATGGTATCAAGGAGGAGCTTTTTAAAAAGCATTATTATAATCCTGATGACAGCGGAGAACTGAAACTCTTTAATCCGTGGGGAATGATGGAGCGCTTGGAAAAAGAAGAAAAAATTGATGTCACAGTACTTCGTGAAAAATTCACTGAGCACATGAAAAATCTCACTGAATTTTTGTTTGATGATGTGGAATCATTTTTGAGTAGTATTGGAAAAGAAAACGTGTATCTGATTTCTTTTGGTTTGCCGGTTTTCCAAAATGAAAAAATATTAGCTTGTGGAGTTGATAAACTGGTCAGTGGCTGTATCGTCACTAAGGGAACAAAATCAGCTGCCATCAAACATCTCATGGAAAATGTTAAAATAAACCCTACTGAAAAAATAATTTTTATTGATGATCGCATTGAGCAAGTGCAGGATATTAAGAAGGCTTTTCCTGCGGCGGTGACATTTTTGCTTTGTCGCAAAGAAGGACGTTACTGCGATGCAAAGAATGAATATTGCGACTACGAAATTCATAGCCTGAAAGAAGCGCAAGAGATAATTAAGGTCATATGAAAACCTTGCTTAATTAAGGAGGGTGGCATAGAATGCGAAGATTATGGATCAGGCAGTGAAAATTCAAAAATATCATTATTGTTACTTGCCAAATAGGTCTTGATGTCTTAAATAAAATTTATACCGTAAATTTGAGATTTATTGAGCATAGCTCATTTGAATTTCTACTGCCTGATGAATATTTTGAAATTGCAACAATTTTTGCAGGAAAATAATCTGCCCAAGTTTCGTTTAGGGCAGATTCAAAAAGCCATCTTTACGGACGGCGTTTCTTCATTTGCTGAAATTACGACCCTTTCCAAAGAATTGAGGGAGAAAATGCAAAATGAATTGCAACTGCTTTCTTTTCAAACAGAAAAAGTTTTGGTGGCCAAGGATGGACAATCCATCAAGGCACTTTTGAAATTGGTCAGTGGCGATCTAATTGAAACCGTGTTGATTGCTCCGAAACCCGGCATCTGGTCAGCTTGCATCTCTTGTCAGGTTGGTTGCGCCATGGGATGTCGTTTTTGTGCCACTGGCAAGATGGGATTTAAGCGCGATCTAACCGCCGAGGAAATCACCGATCAAATTTTATTTTGGCGACAATACTTGAAAGCTAATAAGATTGAAGGAACTTTTTCCACCATTGTGTATATGGGAATGGGCGAACCTTTTAATAATTGGGAGCAGGTGGCCGAGAGCGTCCGAAATCTGACAGACGAAAAACTTTTTGGTTTTGGTTCGCGCAGCCTTTCAATTTCAACCTCTGGCGTGGCTGAGGGCATTGAAAGAATGGCATTGGAATTTCCGCAGGTCAATTTGGCAATTTCACTTCATTTTGCCAGCGACGAAAAACGTGATCGTTTTATGCCGGTCAATAAAAAAGATAATTTGGGAAATTTGAGAGAAGCACTCAAAAAATATTTCACCATCACGAATCGCAAAGTTTTCTTGGAATACATCATGCTTGATGGAATCAATGACACCGCCCTGGATGCCAAGCTGTTGGCCGACTTTATTTATTCCATTGGCAACACCCATCTTTTGCACATGAATCTTATTCGTTACAATCTGACCAGTGAAGATTTGAAACCTTCTTCTAAAACAAGAACGCAAATTTTCAAACAGGAACTGGAAAAACACAATATCAACGCGACGATCAGAAAAAGTCTAGGCGAAGAAATCAAAGCCGCTTGCGGACAACTGGCTGGGGAGAAATAATGCTCGGGTATATTTTTGCGAATCTGTTTTCTTTCGAGGCAACAGGGAGCGACAGCGGTGCTATTAGCGAAGCAGTCTTAAATCCTGACTGCGAGCGTGCCGAGAAAGAGAACAGATGAAACAAAAATAATATCATACGAAACAAAAGAAAACAGGCTCATAAAATAATACTAAAATAATCTTGCATATAATAAAAAACAGCCTTGCGGCTGTTTTTTATTATTTCATAAATCCAAAGTGTTTCAGTGTTGGCAGGATGTTGGGTGCCAAATTTTCTTTTTCCAAATCTTCAAATGGAATCCATTTCCACTCTCGAATGTCTTCGCCAGGCGAAACTTCTCCGAGGCGTTTTGCGAGATAGTGTACCAAAATCACATCGATATTTCCTTCCGGTGTTTCTTTGATTGTGTGCAATAAAAATGGCGACGGATTGATAATTTCAATTTCAAGTCCCATTTCTTCTTTGACTTCGCGCCGCGCTGTTTCAATAAGGTTTATTTCATAATCTTCAACTCTGCCACCACAAAATTTCCAAAAGGCAGTGTCGCCATGTTGATTTAATAGGACTTTGCCATCCTCCACAATCACCGGTCCTGAGGCGATAATTATTTTACTCATAAGCTTTTGATTAAATATGTCTGGCTTAATTTGTAGCCTTGTTTTTTGTAATAACCGCGCACTCCCACGCCTGATATTACTACAATTTTTTTGAGTCCAAATTCTTCTTTGGCGATGCGCTCGGCTTCCAGCAGCAGTTTCTTGCCAAAACCAAGGTGTTGCGGTGAGCTGGCATCCTGCTGGTCTATCTGGGTAAGTTTACCATAGGTGTGCACCTCGCGGATCAGAGCGGCATTTTGCAGCACTGGCAGGAAATGAGCTTTGCTATTATTGGGAATTCGAAGACGCAGCAGTGCAAACAATTTCTTTTTATCAGAAGTCACATATTGCAAAAAGATTTCCTTCCCATCAGACGCAGCATAATCAATGCGGTCCAAAATAATTTTTTCTTCACTGATAAATTCGCCGCCAACTTCGCGACAACGAATGCAAGGACAATTGGATTGAGGGATGATTATTTGTCGAAGATTGGAAATGGTTGGTCCGGCGATGATGGATGGTGTTGGCACGTCGCGAATCAGACGAGCGATGCGCACATAGGGGATAATCGCTTCATTTTTTATTTTTACCACCAGCTTCTCAAAAGTTTTATTGCTCAGCGGTTTGTATTGTCTCCCAGTAGCAGATTCACTTCGTGAAACGCTACGGGACTTTGCTTTTTTCCACCAATTGTATAACACAGTATTTTTTAAAACAACGGTCGGATATATTTTGAGCATATCTGGTTGAAAGTCCTGACTGACAAAAAGCTGCTTGAACATCTTGAAATCTCGTGTCGGGGTGGAGCCTGGCAAGCCTGGCATCATATGGTAGTTTATTTTAAAGCCCGCATCCTTAAGTAGTTTGGTGGCGCGCACAGTTTCACTGACCAAGTGGCCACGTTTGTTAAGTTCGAGCACATCGTCATAAATGCTTTGCACGCCAAGTTCCACGCGCGTGCAACCCAATAGTCTGAAATTGATGACTTCTTTTTCGTCGATATAATCCGGACGAGTTTCCAGGGTGAGGCCAATGATGCGGTGCTGCGCTTTTTCATTTTTCTTTTGTTGCTCCAATAGTTTTTCATCAGCTGTCTTCTTTGACTTTATGAACTTTATAACTTTATGAACTTTATAACTTTTATTATATTCATTGGCAGCTTGAAAACAACGCGTGATGAATTTTTTCTGATAAGCTTTAGGCAAAAAAGAAAAAGTTCCACCCATCACAATAAGTTCAATCTTGTCGGTTTTGTGACCATTGATTTCCAGTGAACGCAAACGATTTTGCATCTGCAGATATGGATCAAAATGCGAATCAATCGCGCGCATCACAGCCGGCTCATTGGAAAGATAGCTCTTGGGCATATCTTTCTCACTTGGGCAGTAAATGCATTTGCCAGGGCAAGGATATGATTTGGTCAGCACTGCTACGACGGCCACGCCTGATTGGGTGCGAATCGCACGGCTGAGCAGAATAGCTTCAAAAGCTTTTGAAGCGACAACTTTCTTTTCCAGAACAAGAGTGTTATAGCGATCGCGCATATCAGCATTGGTTGGCAGCGGAAGTTGATAAAGTTTGGAAAGTTTCTTTTTGAGCTTTGAAAATTCCTCCTGAGTGGTAGGAAGCTCCTTGATTGCAGAAATAATATAATTGTCGTAAGCTGAATTCATATGAAAAAAGAAATTGCTGATAAAATTTTACACGAAACTGAGATTGGTTATGACAGCATCTCCGCTAAATTCTCTCAAACCAGAAAGCATTTTTGGCGCGGTTTGGAGGGTATAAAAGAATATACGCGCGAAAATGATAAAGTTTTGGATTTTGGTTGCGGTAATGGACGCCTGTTGGAACTGCTGGGCGAAATCAAAAACGTTGCTTATTTTGGCGTAGATGTGTCCCAAGGCCTCATTAATTTGGCCAAAAAACGCTATAGTGAGCCAAATACAAATTTTTCCAAAATAGACCCCAGTCAAACTAGTATACCCAGCACTAACTTTAACAATGCTCGTAGTATGAAGAGTAATGGAAAAACCGCGTTAGTGCAAGAAAAAAAGTTAGTGCTGGGCGAGGCATTTGAGGCGGGATTTTTCAATACCATCTATAGCATTGCAGTTTTTCACCATTTCCCATCCCAAAAGTATCGAGAGCAAGTGGCCAGGCAGCTGTATGAAAAAACAGCCACTGGTGGCCACGTGATTGTCACCGTGTGGTATCTTTGGCAACAAAAATATTTTAAAAATATTTTTGCAAATTGGAAAGCTATTTTGAAAGGGGAGAGTAAATTGGATTGGAATGATTGTATGATTTCTTTTACAAATAATGAGGGAGTGAAATTTGAGCGTTTCCACCACGCTTTCACTAAAAGGGAATTGAAAAAACTTTTCAGCAGCGCTGGTTTTAAAATAGAAAAATGTGAAATTCCTGACGGCAGAAATATTTTATTGATAGGAAAAAAGGAGTAGCCATTTGGCTGCTCCTTTTTGTAATAAAAACCTTTTAAAAACATTATCCGCAGCAGCGATGTTCATAGTCTCTGCATCCTTCACATGGGCCCAAGAATGCTTTTATGGATTGTCGTTGTTTCTCAATTGCGAGATATTTTTCTCGCATCTCAATTTCAGCCAGCTCTGCTAACGCCTCTTCGTCCTCTTTTGAATGTTCGTTCTGCATTTTGTTGGACCAGCAAAAGAAAACGAAAAGAAAGACGATCAGAAGAATTGCTGCAATTGTAAGGACGGGATGATCGTAGACAAAGTTCATTGAATGCCTCCTTTTTTATGAACAGCTATCTTACATAGAAAGTCTTTTTACAATATCTAGTTCTGCTTCCTTAACTTGTTCGTTCGTTCGATGCCTTGGTTTTTGAGGCATTAGCCAGTTTTTATTTTTTAAGATCCACCAGAAAAACAAAACAGCGTAGAAGAGTAAAAGAAAAACCAGTAACCCGGCAATCAGCTGAATTTGTAAATCTATATTGTTAAAGACCTGGATCAGATATTTCATGGAGAACCTCCCTGTGATTTTTCTTAAAACTAGCAGTATTACAAGAGGATGTCAATTGATATAATCGCGCGTTTGACACGTTTTTCTTCTTGTTGTACTATACCCCTAGAGGGTATTAGAATAATTTTCAATTTCAAATTTCCAATTTCCAATAAAATCTTGCTTCGCAGGATGGGAAAGGGGGATTCTAAATTACGATGAAAAAAGGCGAAAAAGTTAAATCCGCCAAAGAAGCGGAGGAAAAGATTGTGAATCGCATCTCGCGCATTGAAGGTCAAGTGCGAGGATTGCGCTTAATGGTGGAAGGCAAGAAGGAATGCAGCCTGATCATCAATCAGGTTTTGGCAGTGCGCGAAGCAGTGGCAGCCTTGGGAGCTGAAATTTTGCAGGATAGTTTGGTTTGCAATATTTCTCAGCGAAACAAAATTGATGAAAAACAAATCAGAGCGCTTATTAAAATGAAATAAAAAATATGATATACGATCTTGCAATTATTGGCGCTGGTCCAGCCGGACTTTCAGCTTCAGTTTACGCTTCACGTTACGGCATCAAAAATGTCGTGATTGGCGGTGTCGCTGGTGGGCTCACCACCCAAACTCATGAGATTGGAAACTGGCTGGGAACGCAAAAAATAAAAGGTTTTGAATTTGCCATGGCTAGCAGCGAGCATGTGAAAAGTTATGGCACAGAAATTTTGCCGGTACTGGTGGATGAAATCAAAAAAGATGGCAGCACGTTCATCTTGATGTTAAGCGACGGAAAAAAAATTGAGACTAAAACAGTTTTGCTGGCGATGGGAACAAAGCATCGACATCTTGGGGTGCCGGGGGAAAAAGAATTTGCCGGCAAGGGTGTTTCATATTGCGCGACGTGCGACGGATTTTTCTATAAAGGAAAAACTGTAGCAGTTGTGGGAGGCAATGACAGTGCGGCTGGAGCGGCGGTATTTTTGGGAGACATCGCTGAAAAAGTGTATATGATTTATCGAGGAGAAAAATTGCGCTGTGAATCTTTTTGGGGTGAGGCTATTAGTAAAAATCCCAAAATTCAAAGCGTCTTTATGACTAACATTAAGGAAATTAAGGGAGGTGAAAAAGTTGAGGAATTGGTTTTGGATACTCCATATCAAGGTAGTGAAATTTTAAAGGTGGATGGAGTTTTTGTGGAAATTGGCAGTGTGCCTATTACTGAACTTACCAAGGATCTCGATATTGAAATTGATGAGGAGGGGTATATCAAGGTTGATTCATCTAACAGGACCGCTGAAAAGGGTATTTGGGCAGCTGGCGACATCACAAATGGCAGCGACAAATTCAAACAAATCATCACAGCAGCAGCAGAGGGTGCGATTGCTGCTCATAGCGTGCAAAAATATTTGAAAAAGTAATTCAATGTTCTTCTCAGTTTTTCTTTTGTATGGTAGAATATAGAGGTAATTGAAGACTTTTAAATTAAAAGAAAAAATATGCCAGGCAGTGAAAATTCAAAAATAAATTCACTTCTATGGTAAAATATTGTTTGTAATAAAAAATGAAAGTTAATTTTTAAAATACGAATTTTATTGGGCAAAGCCCATTTGAATTTCTACTGCCTGGTATGGAGCGAGATATAACAGAAGTAAAGGAGATGAAAACAATTTTAATTGCTGAGGACGAAGACGATCTTCGCGAGATGTATACGATGGCGCTCACTAATAAAGGCTATGAGGTTCGCCAAGCTATTAATGGGATTGAGGCTTTGGAATGGCTTGAAAAAAGTTACACAGATATAGACCTGATTCTTTTGGATGTTGTTATGCCTGGCATGGATGGATTCGAGACACTTCGCAACATCAAAAAAGAGGAACGTTTCAACAAGATTCCGGTGCTCATTTCAACCAACCTTGATAATGATGAGGATCGCGCTCAGGCCTTGGGTGGTGGAGCAAGAGAATATTTCGTGAAATCACAGCACACACCTTCCGAACTGGTGGCTAAGGTGCATGCCGTGCTGGCTGAAGATGGGGTCATGGCTAAGCGAAAAATGGTTTAGCATTCTTTTTTAACAAGGTATTTTTACGAGAGGTGCTTTTATTGGCGCCTCTTTTCTTTGATTGACCAAAAAGCTAAAAGGATGTAAAGTGTAGTATGCCCAGTAGTGAAAATTCAAAATTTGAAAAATGAGAATTATTGCTGTATTTAAGCCTGATTTGAGGTAAAAGCAAAAGTATTTTTGAAATTAATTTTTGGGCAAAGCCCATTTGAATTTCTACTACTTGGTATGCATAACAATAGTATTTATATGACTAAAAAAAGCCAAAAAACTCGCCAGCGCCGAAGCAGGGTTGAATTATTGGCGCCAGCTGGTAGCCCTGAAAAACTCAAATACGCCATCAAATATGGAGCGGATGCTGTTTATTGCGGCGTGCCGGATGTTTCCATGCGGGCACGTGTGAACACCTTCACAGAAAAAGATTTATTGGAAGCTTCAAAATATGTTCACAGTCGGGGCAAGAAAATTTTTGTGACACTTAATATTTATGCGCACAACTATCATCTTGCTAAAATAGAATCGCATTTGAAATTTTTGAAAAAAGCTGACATAGACGCGGTGATTGTGGCTGACCCCGGAATCATCATGCTGGTGAAAAAGCATCTTCCGAAAGTTGCCATCCATCTCTCCACTCAAGCCAACACGACCAATTGGCAAGCCGCCAAATTTTGGTATGACTTGGGTGTGACTCGAATCGTGCTGGCCAGAGAGGTGACGCTGGAGGATATTGCTGCCATAAAAAAACATGTTCCCAAATTGGAATTGGAATATTTTGTGCATGGTGCAATGTGTATGAGTTATTCTGGACGTTGCATTTTGAGCAAGTGGATGAGTGGCAAAAGTGCCAACCTGGGTGATTGTACGCAACCTTGCCGTTGGGGTTACAAGCAAAAATCAAAAGTGGAAAGTGGAAGCGCAAAAGATGTGGATGAATATAAAGTTATGGAGGTTGAAGAGGTGCAAAGCGGACGCCCAATGTTGTTGGAAGAGGATTCGCATGGAACATATTTTTTCAACAGTAAGGATTTGAACCTGCTTTCGCATTTGCGTGAGTTGTCACAAGCGGGTGTGACATCGTTCAAAATAGAGGGGCGCAATAAGAGCGTGTTTTATGTGTCCAACGTGTGTAGAGCCTATAGGAGCGTGCTGGACGTTATTGAGTCTGGAAAATCAGCTCGCGAGGCTGGTAAAATTGAGAAATGGGCAGCCAAAGAATTGGATAAATTGGCAAACAGAGGCTATACTAAAGGATTTTTGCTGGGCAATGAGCCGGAGCATGGTTTTGCTGGTCAGCAAGGCATGGGAGAATTTCAATTTGTGGGTGAAATTTTGGCTAGCACTGGCAATGAAGTAACTGCCAAAATTCATAACATGGTGCGAGCAGGCGATACACTGGAAATCATCACCAAAGAAAAAAATGTTGCAGTGAAGATCAAAAAGATTTTAAACAAGGATAGGGAAGAAGTTGCCTCAGCGCATGGCGGACATAAAGATATTTATCACCTTGTGATTAATAAGTCTAACGTAGAACCATATTCACTGATGCGAAAAATTATTAAATAGTTATCTAACGGTGATAAATATAATTTCTAATTTCTAATTTTCAATTTCTAAACAATTTCCAATGAAACAATTTTTTGCTTCAAGCTTATCCTTTGAGGGCAAAATTAAAAAATTGAAACATTGTTTGAAAATTATAAATTGAAAATTGAAAATTTAAAAAACAATTATGAACATTCAAGAGATTTTCAAAATGGCGGTTGAGATGGGAGTGAAAAATGATTTCCGTAGCAAGGAAAAAATTGAAAAAAAATTAAAGCGAGAAAAAGAAAAATATAGCGAACTTTCCAAGGACAAGAAGGAAATTTTTGACACGGAGAAAATGACCAATCCATATTTGGACAGTCGCATCCACTTTGACGGCGGAGCAAAGCAGATCAAGAAAGTGATGGCTGGAATTGATATTGATACTTCCGAGCTAATGATGTCGCGCTATCTTTCCAATCATAATCCAAAGGGCCAGATTGATCTCGTGATCGGTCATCATCCAGAAGGAAAAGCCTTGGCTGACTTGTCAGATGTGATGCATATGCAGTCAGACATGCTCAGTCAATATGGCGTTCCAATAAATATTGCCGAAGGATTGATGAAAATTCGTATTGGTGAAATCAGTCGTGCCGTTAGCGGTTCAAATCATTTCAAGGAGGTTGATGCTGCGCGCTTGCTTGGCATGAATTTTATGAACGTGCACACGCCTTGCGACAATTTGGTTTTCAGATTTGTGGAAGCTAAAATCAATAAAGATAAACCAGAAACTGTGGGCGACATCTTGAAGTCTTTGCTGGAAATTCCTGAATATAGAGAGGGTGCGATTCGGGGCGCTGGTCCAAGCATATTCGTGGGAGCTGAGGAAAATAGTGTTGGCAAAATTGCCTTTTCGGAAATCACTGGTGGAACATCTGGCAATAAAGATATCTATGCAAAAATGGCGGATGCTGGTGTGGGCACAATTATTGGCATGCATATGGGGGAGGAGCATCGAAAAGAAGCTGAAAAGGCTCACATTAACGTGGTGATTGCTGGGCATATCTCTTCGGACTCAATCGGGATGAATTTATTTTTGGATGAGCTCGAGAAAAAAGGGATTGAAATTGTACCATGTTCAGGACTGATTCGCGTAAGCCGTGTCAATAAAAAGAAATAATTATTTATCCGGTAGTGAAATTTAAAAACATCTATCGTATTATTATTTTAAAAGTTAAATTGTGTTAATGTTTAATACTTAATTTCAATTCAGGAATTTTTTGACCAAAGGTCATTTGAATTTCTACTACTGGATGAATTATAAAAAAACAACTTTAAAAAATGGCCTGCGCATTCTGACCATTCCGGTTGTCGGAACGCAAACTGCCACTGTGATGGTGATGGTGGGAGTTGGGGGAAGATACGAAACTGAAAAGCAGGCAGGACTTTCGCATTTCATCGAGCATATGCTTTTCAAGGGAACAACCAAGCGTCCAACTGCGCAATCGATCTCGGAAGAACTGGATGGAATTGGCGGAGAATTCAATGCCTTCACGGCTGCTGATAAGACCGCTTATTACGCCAAGGTTGACTCCAATCATATCAACAAAGCGCTGGATGTCATTACTGATATTTTTCTTAATTCCAAATTGGAGCAGGTTGAGATTGATCGTGAGCGCGGACCAATTTTGCAGGAGCTCAGCATGTATGAAGATGAACCACGTCGCATCGTGGGAGTTGAATTTGAAAAAATGCTCTATCCAAATCAACCGCTCGGACGAGAACTGGTTGGATATAAGCACACAATCAATGCCTTTACGCGCAAGGATTTCGTGGCGTATATGAAAAAATATTACAATTCCAGCGAAACTGTTGTATGCGTGGCAGGGAAATTTGATGAAAAGAAAATCATCAAACAGATTCAGGATAATTTTTCAGTCATGAATGTCGGAAAAAAAGTAACCTTCAAGAAAGTTATCGAGAAACAGCTTAAGCCGGCGGTGCATATCAAATTCAAAAAAACAGATCAGACTCATCTGATCGTGGGAACTCGCGCTTATCATCAAAATCACAAGGATCGCTACGTCTTGGCGCTGCTTTCAATCATTCTAGGAGGAAACATGAGCAGTCGCATGTTCATTGAAATCCGCGAGCGCAGAGGCTTGGCATATTTTGTGCATACGAGCGTCGACACTTATCAGGATTGCGGTTACATTGGAACGCAAGCTGGAGTTGAACATGCCAACCTGGAAAAGACTGTGGAAACAATCTTGGGAGAATACAGAAAAATAGCGACCGAAAAGGTGGATATCAAGGAACTGCAAAAAGCCAAGGACTACGTGAAGGGGCGCGCTGTGATGGGCTTTGAGGCTTCGGATGATGTGGCGATGTTTTTCATTGACCAGGAGATGCACAAGGAAAAAATCATGACACCGAAAGAGGTCTTTGCAAGGATTGATGAAGTGACTGTGGATGATATTTTGCGCGTTAGTCGTGACATATTTAAAAACAATAAATTGAATTTGGCTATCGTGGGACCACATAAGAATAATAAAAAACTTGAGGCAATATTAAATATTTAAATCCAAAATCCAAATGACAAATGCCAAATAAAATCCTAAATCATAATGTTTAAAAATATTTTGGATTTTACTTGTGTAGTCATTTATTTGAAATTGAGATTTTGACATTTAGATTTATAAGAAATGATTGAGAAGAAAACTATCGATATTTCAACTGCTGTTGTTGTGAAGACCATTGCAATTATTTTGGGATTATGGTTTTTATATTTGATCCGCGATATTGTGGCAATTTTTTTCCTATCTGTAATTTTGACTGCCACCCTTGATCCAATGATAAATTACCTCGCAAAACGCAAGGTTCCAAGATCGCTTAGTGTAATAATGATATATATCGCACTGATCTCATTTGTGGGAGTTTTAATTTCCTTTTTGATTCCACCTCTTGTCAGTCAGTTCACTAGTTTCACACAAAACCTTTCCACTTACAGTGATACTTTCGCACAAACTTTTTCTGGCATAGAAAAATATGCTCTCTCCTATGGAATTGCTTTTGATAGTCATGTTTTCTTTCAAAATATGACTGGAAATCTTTCTCAATCTTCTAGTCAAATTTTTTCAACCACTGTTGGTGTTTTTTCTTTCTTTATTTCACTTTTGGTCATTTTGGCTTTAACATTCTACATGTCAGTCAAGGAGGACGGCATGAAAAACTTTTTGGTTTCAATCACTCCTCAAAAGCATCAGGCCTATGTGGTTTCGGTCGCGGATCGCATTAAAAGCAAGATCGGAAAATGGATGGTAGGACAGCTGGTGCTCATGTTCATTATTTTTGTACTTGATTTCGTCGCGCTTTCAATTTTTAATATTCCATACGCTTTGATACTGGCTCTTATAGCTGGTCTGCTTGAAATTGTGCCATATCTTGGTCCCATCATTTCAGCAACACTCGCAACATTTGTCGGCTTCCTTATTTCTCCATTGACTGGACTTATTGTTCTTGGTATTTTTACGATAAATCAACAGGTAGAGAGCAATATCGTCGTTCCTCAAGTCATGAAAAAAGCAGTGGGGCTCAATCCTGCTGTGGTTATTTTGGTTTTATTAATCGGTGCTCAACTCGGAGGAGTACTGGGCGCAATCCTGGCTGTGCCAATTGCAACTTCCATCAGTGTGTTGGTCGGAGATTTGGTTGATAAACATGAAAATGTCGCATAAAAACTATGTCTGATAAATTAGATAAAAATATTTTAGCGACAATCATTTATTATGATAGTCTCAACTATCCTTTGACCGCCTTTGAAGTGTGGAAATATTTAATCAGGACTGATTATTATGTGCCAAGAAACGAGGCTTTGAAGATTACTTTTGCTCAGGTTGCAAATCATCTGCAAGATAAAAATCTCAACAAATATATTGAGCATGTCAGCGGTTTTTATTTTTTGAAAGGACGAGAAAATCTAGTGCCTGTTCGAATTGAAAATAATAAGATTTCAGTTGGGAAAATAAAAAAACTACGAAGAATTGTTTGGTGGCTCAGGTTCATGCCCTTTGTGCGAATGGTCGGCATAACTGGTGCGCTGGCCATGAAAAATGCGCGCCTGAGTAGCGATTGGGATTTGCTTATCGTACTTAAATATGGAAAAATTTGGACAGGGAGAACGCTGGTGACTGGCGCACTGCATTTTTTCAAGCAAAGAAGGCATGGCTCAAATGTTGCTGACAGGGTTTGTCTTAATTTTTTCGTGACAGATAAATCATTGGAGGTTATCACTAAGGATTTATTTTCAGCTAATGAGTATATGTTTCTTTTTCCATTATATGGCTATGAAGTGTACAACAAATTTCAGATAAAAAACCAGTGGATTAAGAATATGAAACCAGCTTACGCCTTGGGTGAACTTGCTCCACTTAGGACCATGGAAGACTCTTATTTATCTAGAACGCTCAGGCTGATGGGGGAGGTTATTTTTTCACCGATATGGATAGAGGGTGTTCTTCGAAAAACAGAAAAAAAACGTATCATGGAGAACCCTAAAACTCATCAAGAAGGGAGCTTGGTTTATGCTAATGATGATGCTTTAGTTTTTTTGCCGAATCCTCATGGTCCGGTCGTATTTGAAAAATTCAAAGAAAAGATTGAAAAATTGACTGCCTAAAAAGTATTTTTCAAAACTCGGATATATTAAAAAAATGTTTGTAATGAGCCAAAAAATACTAAAATGGCTTGACTTTGGACGCTGAATTTGATAAATTAAAACTTGTAAGCACACCTTAATCATTCAATATATATAGATGAAATTAATTACTATTGTACAGCTTGTCGTGGCAATTTTGCTTACTGTTTCAATCTTGCTTCAAAACAGGGGGAGCGGCCTTTCGGGAGCTTTTGGGGGCGACTTCGGAGGTTATTATACCAAGAGAGGGATGGAAAAATTTCTCTTTTATCTCTCAATGTCTTTGGGCGCAACCTTTATCATTCTGGCTATTGCAACGATTGTAATTGCGAATCGTTAGTAACGTAATCATTTATCATTAAACTTATTAGTACTTATTCGAACGATAAAATACGGTGTCTATTGCCTAAGAACTGGAAAACAATAGGTAAGATGCTGACATTTAAGGAGAAATTTATTGTAACAATTCTGCTTTTGATTATCGCGGCTTCTTTGGTGGTATGGGTTGGATCTTTTTATTTTAATATCACTAAGACTGTCGCCAAAAATGGCGGAGAATATATTGAGGGTATTGTTGGCCAGCCGCTGTACATAAATCCGCTTTTATCTCAAACCAGTGAAGCTGATAGCGATCTCTCACAGCTTATTTTTAGCGGTCTTTTTAAGTATGACAAAGATGGTAATGTGGTAGCTGATTTGGCTGAGAACTATACTATTTCTGAAGATCAGCGTGAATATACTGTTTCCATCAAGAAGGGATTGCTGTGGCATGACGGCCTTGCGCTTGACGCAAGCGATGTTTTTTTTACATTCAACATTTTGCAGGATCCTTCTTATAAAAGTCCGCTCAGGCAGGGTATGCAGGGGGTTGATATTAGCTTGGTGGATGATTACACGATAAAATTTACACTTAAAAATCCTTATATCGGTTTTTTGGAAAATTTGACTGTGGGGCTTTTGCCGAAACATATCTGGGAAAACATTGCTCCAGAAAAATTCGCTTTAGCTGAAAACAATCTGCATCCGACGGGCTCAGGTCCATATGTTTTTTCAAATTTTCAAAAAGATTCGGATGGTAATATTTTAACTTTGCAATTGGCGGCCAATAAAAATTATTACGAAGGCAGTCCTTATATTTCAAGGATTACCTTTAATTTTTATCCTGGCGATGAACAATTAATTGCTGCTTACAATAAAAAAGAGGTGATGGGAATGGGCAGCATTCCACCTGAGGCAGTTAAAGATATCAAAAATGCCAAAAGCACCAACTTGCATGAATTAGTGATACCTCGTTATTTTTCAGTCTTTTTTAATCAAACAAAAAATGTGGCCTTGGCGAGCGATATTGTCCGCAGTGCACTTGATTTGAGCGTAAACAGGCAGGAAATTATCGATAAAATTTTGTATGGAAAAGGTATTATTTTGAAATCGCCTCTTTTTCCGCAGATGCAGGGCTATAAGGATGGCGGCAGTTACTTGGTTGATATAGAGCGCGCAAATAAAATTTTAGATGAAGCTGGTTGGGTATTGGATAAAAATGACAATGTGCGCAAAAAGGGCAATGAGAACTTAGCTTTTGAGTTGGTGACAACTGATTGGCCGGAATTGAATCAGACAGCGCAGTTGCTCAAGCAACAGTGGTCAAGGGTGGGCGCCAATGTGACAGTCAGAGTTTTGACAGTTTCTGATTTGCAGCAAAATTATATTAGAACTCGCGAATATGACAGTATCTTGTTTGGTCAGGCGGTCAGTTTTAATCCTGACCTATACTCCTTCTGGCATTCCTCACAAAAGCGTGACCCAGGTCTAAATCTTTCTCTTTTTGACAACAAAGAGGCTGACAGCTTGCTGGAAGATTTGAGGCAACAAACTGATCAGGGTAAACGCGTTGAAGATTATCAGAAATTCCAGGACATCTTGTCTAAAGAGGTTCCGGCAGTCTTTCTGTATTCGAGAAATTACATCTATCCTGTTAATACTGGTGTGAAAGGAATGACTGTCTCCAATATTAACAACCCAGCGCAAAGATTTGTTGATGTGAACAAATGGTTTGTCAAAACAAAACGTATCATGAAGTAAGTGGGTTGATATTATCTAACAAATAATTAAACAAAAAAATATGGAAATCGATTTCACAAACGTGCCAAAGCATTATGCTGCGCGAACTCATGAGAAAATGCAAGATGTTTTGATGGATGCAAACGGAGAAGGTCCAGCCATTCATTACTATATGATTCGTGGCGGCGTTGATCAAAAAAATACTACCGTCTGGGAACCAGGAACAATCTCTGGCGAATATATTAAAACTTATGGTCATTACCATGTGGGAGAATTGAGTGAGGATTATTTCATTGCCTATGGTTCTGGTGTGGCTTTGCTGCAAAAATTGGCTACCGATGAAAATGGGAAAATGATTGCCGACCAGGTGGCTGAGTTTAAGGCAGTGGTGGTGAAAACTGGCGACAAAGTTTTCATGCCTGTCGGTTTTGGTCATCTGTTGGCTAACACTGGCAAGACATATCTGGTTACGATCGATGATAGCCCAGTTGATTTTGAAGATCGCGATCCTGCCAGTTTTCCGGGTCATGCCGATTATGAATTGGTGAAACAGATGAGAGGGTTTGCTTATTATATTATTGAGAATAATGGAGAAGTGGCACTGAAGAAAAACCCACTTTATAAATCCATTGAAAAAGAGGATTTGGGTGGTTTGTCAGTAATCGATTAATATCAAAATTATGCAAAGCAAGAAACAAAAGAAAGTTGTGGTGGCTGTTAGCGGCGGATTCGATCCCATTCACATTGGGCATGTGCGCATGTTTGAGGAGGCGAAAAAATTGGGCACTCACTTGTTAGTTATTATTAATAATGACAACTGGCTGCGAGCAAAAAAGCAAAATATTTTTATGTCTGACAAGGAGCGAAAGGAAGTTATTGAATCACTGAAGCCAGTTGATATGGTTGTTCTGACTGGGCACAAAAAAAATCCTACTGACATGAGCGTTTGCGCTGAACTTGCCAAATACAAACCAGATATTTTTGCTAATGGTGGTGACAGGAAAAAAGGCAATATTCCAGAAGTTCCAATTTGTGAAGAAATTGGATGCAAAATGGTTTTCGGTGTCGGCAAAGGAGGCAAGGTCCAATCCAGCTCTTGGCTGTTGGAAAAATATGTGAAAAAAGTTTCCGATAAATCAGAGGAGCGCCCATGGGGGAAGTTTGAAGTTTTTATCGATGATAATAATCATAAGGTGAAAAAACTTACCGTCTCTCCTGGTGCAAGTTTGAGTTTGCAGTCTCACAAGCATCGTGCTGAACATTGGGTGGTGGTCAAGGGAATAGCTAAGGTGGTAAATGGCAAAAAAACAACAATACTTCATGAGAATGAAAGTACTTATATTTCAAAAGGCACAAAGCATCAATTGGCCAATGAGGGAAAGAAAAAGTTGGAAATTATTGAAGTTCAAACTGGAACTTATTTGGGCGAGGATGACATCGTGCGCTATGAGGACGTGTATGGTAGAAAGACAGGCATTGCTGCTTAATCTGTTTGAAATTATAAGTTGAGTCATTGACATTTTGTCTTAGTTGGTATATACTTGACCTATATGTGAAGACTTCTTGAATGTTACCTTGTTTAAAGCTTTTTTTCTTCAAAAACACAAACAAGCTTTCAATAACTGAAAAATACTCTTTCTAAAGGGTTTTTACTATTATTTTTAGTGTTTTCTGATTTCAAAAGAATGCCGAAATGGCGGAATTGGTATACGCGCTAGATTCAGGTTCTAGTGGGAGCAATCCCTTGGAGGTTCAAGTCCTCTTTTCGGCACAAAGTGATTAAAAGAAACTGGAACGTGAAATGTTCTATTTTCGTCACAAAAGAAATTCTTTCTACATATAAGAAATCTTAATATTAAAAAATTTAAATCTTCATCTAAGTAAGTTATCACTGCTTTAATTTGTAATAATTGTGTAACGTACTTCTGTTGTAAGTAAAAAAATATGTCCAGTAGTGAAAATTCAAAATAAATTAAATGAATTTTGTGCTGGAAATGTAAATAGGAAATTAATAAACTTTAAATCAATAATTAAGAGTAGAATTTTTTTGAGCTTCGCTCATTTGAATTTCTACTACTGGATATGTTTAAAAAACAAGAAGGCAGCAAAACTGCCCATGCAGCACCGACGCAAGGAAAAAAACCGGTGAAAAGAACAGGTAAGCCAAAAAGTGGTGGATACAAAGTCCAAACAGTTTTTGGTAATGAGCCAAGCAAGAATCTGCGTATCACCCCATTGGGTGGAAACGAGGAAGTTGGTCGCAACATGACCATGTTTGAATATGATGGAGACATCGTTCTTTTGGATATGGGAATTCAATTTCCAGAGGAGGATATGCCAGGAATTGACTATATCATCCCAAACATCAGTTGTTTGAAAGGACGCGAAAAAGATGTCAGAGGTGTTATTTTGAGTCATGGACATCTTGACCACATTGGAGCAGCACCCATTTTGCTGCGCGAACTGGGCTATCCTGCCATCGTGGGACGTGATTTGACTTTGGCTTTGGTTAAGAAAAAAATGGAAGACTATGATCAAAACTCCGCTCAGAATCTGAAAATCATTCGCATCAATGCAATCACGGACAAAATTCGTCTGGGAAAATTTGAAATTGAATTTTTCGACGTCGAACACTCTGTGATGGATGCTGTGGGTGTGATCATCAAGACTCCAGATGGAACAGTGATTCATCCGGGGGACTGGACTATGGACAAACATCCAACTGATCACAGTGAGGTGACTTACAATCATCTGGCCAACTTGCCATCCCCAAGAATTTTGATGCTGGAAAGTTTGGGAGCAACTGATACCCGTCCGACTCAAAAATCAGAAGTTGAAATGTATAAGAACTTGGATGATTTGGTTGGAAACGCCAAAGGCATGGTTATTATTGGAACTTTTTCTTCTCAAATCAAACGCATTGGAAAGATAATTGAATTTTGCGAATCAATTGGTAAGAAGGTGGCGTTGGATGGATATTCCATGAAAATGAACATTGAAATTGCCAAGGAATTGGGATATATCAAAGCTCATAAAAAGACTTTGATGACCGTCAATGAGATTCAAAAGCATCCGCGCAACAAAGTGGTTGTCATCTGCACTGGAGCGCAGGGAGAAGGCAATGCTGTGCTTTCACGTATTGTGAACGATGAGCATCGTTTCATCCATGTGATGAAAGATGACACCGTCATTTTCTCATCCTCTGTTATTCCAGGAAATGAAAGAACTATTCAAAGACTCAAGGATGATTTGTATCGAAAATGTGATAACGTGATCCATTCTGACATTTTGGATGTGCATACTTCCGGTCACAGCAACGCGCACGACATTCAAGACATCATCAGACAGATCCGTCCAGATTATTTCTTGCCGGTATATGCCAATCATTATTTTCTGAAAGAAGCTGCCAAGCTTGGTGAGAAAGTTGGAGTGCACAAGGAAAACATCTTCGTGTTGGACAATGGCAATCAACTTGAATTTCCCAAGGGAATTGCTAAGCTTCTTCCACAAAAAGTGGACACCAGCTATGTCATGGTGGATGGTTTGGGAGTGGGCGACGTGGGCGAGATTGTGCTGCGAGATCGACAATTGCTGGCCAAAGATGGAATGTTTATGATTGTGGTCATCATTGATTCCAAGACCAAGAAGATCATTGGCACACCGCAAATCACTTCTCGAGGTTTCATTTTCGTGAAAGAAAATTTTGATCTCGTGAATGCTACCAAACGCGTGGTTGAAAAAGTGGTGAAGGAAAAAACTTCTCCTGATGTTTCAGTGAACTGGGATTATGTGAAAAACAATATTCGCGAATCCGTGGGATCATTTCTGTTCACCAAAACTGAACGAAGACCAATGGTTCTTCCAGTGGTGATTGAGGTATAAAATAGACATTTATCAGAAAAAAGTCCAACTCTAGGGTTGGACTTTTTTTGATGGACTTAATGCTAAAACAGCGCTATGATGGGAATATTGAAATTTAATGATCAATTCAATGCTGGAAATAAAAAATCTTTTTGTGCAATATAACAGAGCTAAAAATCCTTCAATCCAGAACATTTCTTTCAAGGTGGAAAAGGGTGATCATGTTGCGATTTTGGGACCCTCTGGCTGCGGAAAAAGCACAACCCTGAATATCATCGCAGGCCTTTTGACTGAAAAAGAGGCAAAAATCGAAGGCATAATGGATTGGCGCTTTGGACGAAAAAAGCCAGTCATCCGAATGGTTTTTCAGGAGGCGACGCTTTTGCCATGGAGGACAGTTGGGAAGAACATTGCTTTTGGTTTGGAAACACAAAAACTCAGCAAAGAGGAGATTGCTGCCAAAGTCGAAGCTGTTTTGAAAGTCGTTGGAATGTTGGAATCCGCCAAAAGCTATCCGCATCAACTGTCAGTGGGCATGCAGCAAAGAGTTAATTTTGCGCGCGCCTTGGTTTGTGAACCTGATTTGCTGCTGCTGGATGAACCATTTTCCGCTCTTGATCAGGAAACAAAAAAAAGTATTCAAGCTGAATTTGCCAGAATCTTGAAAGAAAAGGGCATTACTAGTATCTTTGTGACGCATAATATTCAAGAAGCCACAACCATGGCCAATAGGATAATTTTATTATCAGATTCTCCTGCATCTGTAAAAAGTATCTTGCTTAATGGTAATATGATAAAGGAAGTGTATGGTAAAGATCAATTAGACCCCTATGAAGAGAATATGTAATTTTATCAAAAGCAATCTTAGGCCAACCGTTGCCGTGATCATCTTTGTGATTGCTTGGCAATTGTTGGTTTATTTTGAATTAGTAAATAGTATTTTCATAAGTTCTCCTCTCGAGGTCGGTCTTAATTTTTTTGAGCTGATTGGCTCTTCTTATTTTTATGATAATGCTGCATATAGCGCGTATAGTCTTATGATGGGGATCTTAATGGCGATAGTTTTTGGAGTAATTTTGGGCTTATTGCTTGGTTCGAATAAAAAAATTGGTGAATATTTAAAATTTTATATATATACGTTGAGTGCAATGCCCCTTGTCATTGTGATACCTCTTATTATAGCTTGGTTTGGTTTCGGCATTAATTCAAAAATAATTATAGTTTTTTTTATGGCTTTGGTGCCTATAGTGGTTTCTATGATGGAGGGTGCTGGAAAAATAAATTTAAATCTTATTAACATGGGGCGTTCTTTTGGCGCTTCAGAAATTGCGATAGCAAGGAAAGTAGTATTTTTTGGGGTCTTGCCATTTCTTTCTTCGGGTGTAAAAATCTCCATTGGAAGAGCTATAGCAGGAGTTATAATAGCAGAGATGTATGGCTATGGAAAAGGATTGGGATATTTGATTTCATTTTATGGGAGCACATTTCAAATTGCGAAGCTTATGGCTGTTATGATGGTTTTGATATTGTTCAATTTTTTATTCATTGGTATTGTTTGCTTGTTTGAGCGAAAGATTATAAAATGGAATTAATTGATAAATTATAAATAAAAAAACAATGAAAAAGGAAGTTGTAACAGTTATTTCAATCTTGTTGGTAGCGGCAGCTTTTATTGGGGGATTAAAATATTTTAATAAAAAAGGGGATGATATAGGAGCAGTGAAGACGGTTGAGTCGCTTGATGAGGCCAAGATAAAAGAAAAAATAAAAGTTGCCTATGTTGAAGCGGTAGAAAGCCATCAGATTCTTTTGGATTTTGCTAAAAATAAGGGTTATTTTGCTAAAAATAATGTTGATGTTGAATTATTGTCAGTTAAAAAAGGCACCGATGTGATATTGGCATCAGGTCAAGCAGATGTGGTTCTTGGGGGGTTGCCAGGTTTTCTCGCACTTTATTTAAATGATAATGAAACTCGCTGGATTGCTGCTGTCAATAATCCAACCGGCTATGGCGTGAGTCGTTTTTCCAGAGAAGAAGCGAAAAAAATAAAAAAAGTGGCCATTGTGAGGTTTGGTGGTATGCCTCAAATGATGACAATAATTGCTCTTGAGAGGTTGGGAGTAGACTTATCATCGGTAGAATATGTGGCAATTCCTGATGATGCTGGTAAGGCAAATTTAATGGAAAAGAGGGAGATTGATTTTGCTATGTTTGAATCCAATAAATTTGTTGATGAGAATCTTAGTCAGAAAAATTACAGTGTTTATGACAGCCTAGAAATCACCAAGGACCCGCTGCTTAGTCAGGGGATTTTTACAATGCAAAAAACTATTGATGAAAAGCCACGACAGCTCCAAGAATTTGTGAATGCTATTCATCAAACTATCAATTATATTGATACAAACAAAGATGAAGTCACATCTTATTTGCAAAATGAAAGGGATTATTCCGCAGAAGCATCCCAGCGTATATATGCCATCATGGAAAAGACATCATTAAAAGATTTTTTCAAGCCTGAAATTGAAAAAATTTCTGGACGAGTGGAAATGGTCAATAAAGAATTTGAAACAAAAAACAAAACAAGACCCATTGATAAATTTATTCATGCTGAATTTGTAGAAAAAGTTCAGTAATTTTTTTCTAATCTCCTATGGATTTAGTTGAACATATAATAAAGCGTTATGATTATTATTATGAAAAAGGTAAGATGCCATGGGTTCCTGATAAAATTCCAATTGATGTTATAAAATTCTCCCAATTTGCCAAGGAGAATTTTGCGAAAGGAAAGCTGTTAGATATCGGGTGTGGCAATGGTTGGCTTTCAATATTCTTTGCAAAAAATGGCTTTAAGGTTTCAGGCGTTGACTGCTGCAGCGCTGCTATTGAGATGGCAAAAATAGCAGCAAAAAAATCGCGGGTCAAGGTAAAATTTATAACTGAAAATGCCTTGAAGTTTCCTTATTTGGAGAATAGTTTTGACATTGTTGTTGATCGTGGTTATTTTCATCACGTGCCGGAAAAAATGTGGTCTGAATATAAGAAAGGTTTGAATCGTATTCTTAGGGCGGGCGGGTATTATTATTTAGAAACATTTAGTGAAAAAACAACCAGAAAGAACGGGAAGATGCCAAAAGGTGGACGCTTATGGCGTAGAGTTAAAGATGAAAGCGGTTACTTGAAATATGATCATTTTTTCAATAAAGAGCTTGTGACAAAATTGCACGATAAAAACTTTGAACTAGTTTATTATGCGGAAGATGTAAAAGCAAAATCAAATGGCTCACATCTGCTTCATTTTGTATTTAAGAAAAAGTAGAATTAAATTCCTTGTTTTTTACGAATTTAAACTAGGTGGGAAATTATTGGCTTACTTTTGTGATGAGAGTTGGTTAAGTTTTCTACGAAAATAACCGAAAGTGGCAAAAAAATACCTTTTTCTGTTAAATCATTAAGCGTAGCATTTTTCGAAAGTTTTAAATTGTGACTGATTTTAGTTGTGGCGATTTCAATAAAAAGTGCGTCATTCTTTTTCTTTTTGTGTTCCTGCTTAAGTTCAAGATGAATTTCTATTTTTGGTTTTAATCTATCACCGGTTTTTTCTTCATAGATATGTGCTTGGAAATTTGGAAGAATATATTCGCTGATTGATTCAAATGAATTTTCAATCATTTGTCTGTGCAGCGTGATGCCAGATATTTTCATTAAATCCATTCCTCCTCTTCCATCCACGGTTAATAAATATTTTTCTCCGCATTCGCAAGTTTTTTCCATAAGAGAACCAACATCACCTGTCCTGTAGCGTATAAAAGGGAAAGGACTAGGATGGAGATTGGTATGGATTATTTCTCCAAAATCATCATTCTCGTTGTCTTTTTTTATTTCAATGAGTGCATGCGGTGTTGGATGAAATATGTTGGATTTGTTATCAGCCAAATATTTACAACGATAACCCCTGCTCTTGACTTCGCTGCTTCCGAATTTGAATGAAAAGAACGCACTGGGAAATTTATTTTTGAAATACTCAAGTTTTTGTGTGCTGCAAAATTCTCCACCAAGAGCGATAAGGGTTATTTTAGTCATATCAAATCCAATTTCCTCAAGATGAGGGATGAAATATTCCAAGATAGTTGCAGTTGTGGTTATTCCTTCGGCCCCTGTTTTCTTGGCAATTTTTGCAGTGGTGCCCATGTTGCGAATATCCCCAGCAATAACTATAATCCCATCTCTTTTCGCGGTAATATTTCGCATGAAAGCTGAAGCTGAAATAGGCCAAAGAACGATGATTTTATGTGCAATTCCTTTTTTGATCAACTCTTCTCCATATTCAAGGTTAGCAAGAGAATTCATTTTCATTGTCGGTCCGTAAGATTGTGGTATGGCAGTTATTTTTTTTGTCTGACTAGTTCCACTTGAAAAAGAGTATCTAGTTACCTCCTCTAGAGGAAAAAAAATACGATCCTTGAGTGGAATTTGGGCATAATCGTTTTTTATTAAAAATGGAATTTGTTGAAATTGTTCCAAGGAAGTCACTTGCGTTAGTTCTGTGGTGCTATATTTTTTCTTGTAAAAATTACTGTATTGATTTTTGATCACAAAACTCAACAAAGTATTTATTTTTTCAAGCATTCCCGTATTGAAATTTGTTGTTGACATAATGTATTCAGATTATTTGGCTAATTTGCTCATGAGTCTTGGATTTTAACTATGTAAAATAATGTGCTTAGCTTTGTTGCTTGAAGAATGCCATGCATCTACGAATGTTATCATGAGCGGGAGAAAATCATTATTTGTAATTAAATCCTTAAGCGAAGTATTGGGTTTTAAAATAAGATTCTCACTAATTTTTTCAGCAAGCATGTTGTGAAATTCAAGATTTTTAATTTGATGTTGGGAAGATTTGTTGAGCTTGAGATGAAGCTCTAGCTGTATTTTTTCTATTCCCGCACAGTTTTTTGTGAAGACATGCATTTGGAAACGAGAATCTGTATGTTTTTCAACTGCAATTAATGCGTCATTAATCATTTGTGAGCTTAATATATTTTTTTTAATTTCTACAAAATCAACCATATGTCTTCCCTCAAGTGTGAGCCGCAAGTTGTTGCCACATGGGCAAATAATTTTTTCAAGCATTCCAATGTCTCCCATTTTATAGCGAATCACTGGAAAAGCTTTTTCTGTTAGATCGGTATGCACTATTTCTCCTACGCTAGCAAAAGGAAGGATATTTCCAGCTTTGTCTACAATTTCGATTAATGAGGGTGTTGGGTGAAATATCTGAGGAGATTCTAATTTTGCTAAATGCTCGCAGCGATAACCTCGTCCACCACCGATTTCGCTAGCGCCATAATGAATATTGAAAAAAGCATTAGGCATTTTCCTTTTAAATTTCTTCAGTTGACTTGCCGGAAAAAATTCATGGCCAAGGGATATCCATTTTATCTGATTGAAATCATAATCTATTTGTTCAAGATATGGAATAAATGTATTTAGGCGAGAGGGAGAAGTGATGATTCCTTGCACGGAAACTTCCTTTGCCATATCAGCGGATAGTGCAAAATTTTCGATGTCACCCGGAATCAAAACCGTGTGTTTTTTGGGCATGCGCATAACTCTGAGTAATGGACCAGAATTCGGTAGTAGTAGTGTCATAATATTTTTAACCCCAAGTCGCAAGAATGTTTCTTCATTGAAATAATTTCGAGCCAGTTGATCAAAATAATAATTTGCGTGAGGGATTATCGTTGGTATACCAGTTGTCGTTCCACCCGAGGCAGCATAAAATTTTATTTCGCTTTGTGGGACAAAAGTGATTTGATCAATATCTAAATTTATAAACTCATCTTTTGAGAGAAGAGGAATTTTCATGAAATCATCATACGATGCTATTTTTGTGGCGCTTTTATTTTTGTATTTTTTGCGGTAAAATGAGGAGTAAGGATTGTTTAAAACGAAGTCGAGGACCTCGTTTATCTTCTCCGCGGAGTCGTCTTTGAAATTTGTTGAGAGCGTATTCTCCATGGTTTAAGTTAAGCATGAAAAGTGAAAAGAGGAAACAGGCAGACTTAACTGTTATTATTGTAATTATGAAAAAGAAAATCATTGCAGAGTTAATTTTAGCAGCTCTCATAATCATTGTGTTGGGTTTCATGCTGTTTCACTATACGGCAAAAAAAGCGGAAAAAGTGACTGAGAATACTCAGGAATTGAGACTGGAAAAATTCACCCAGTGGATGAAGGAGGACCCACTTTTATTCGATCCTTATATGAATCAGTTGCAATACAGCGAAGCTGCTACCCGTTACATTTCCAGCATGCAGATATTCTTAAATGCCATACAAGGAGAAAAGATTTCTCCGACCAATTTCATGGAAAAGTTTGGGGTCGCTTCTTTGCAATATCAAAAATTCCAAGAGAATGTTTCTGAAGATAATGCCAAGGCTTTGCTCGCAGCAATTGGAGATGCGCAAAAAGCCTATGAGGATGATGCTGCGCAAATCATCAAATCTTTCGAATCATTGAAAGAAATACCTCAATCGGATAAAAAAATCGCTTTTTTGGGAGGAGAAACGACTACAGATATTGCAATCATCATCAACGATTTGAAGATGATTCAAAAAAATGGGGAAGCGCTCAAACGTGAAATTGCAGGGCGAGAGAAGTGTCTGACGCAGTCAGTTGAATTTTGCAAAAAACCGTCAGATAGTTTTCTGCAGCCACAGGAGATTGCTCCAGAGAATGAAGTTCCAGAAACCCTGTCAAAAGAGGAACTGGAAATTCCAGCTGACGCTATCGTGAGGGGTCCATATCGCGTCAATTCTTCTTGTTGGAATAAACGTGATTACCAATGGCTTTACAGTTGGCAATATTGCGAAGATAAAACTTATTGTGGCTATCGCGCTTATCTGTCGGATAATAGATATTTCAACACCGTCGGTCAATTGCTTCTTGAAAAAAACATTGTTGATGATGCGGTGAAACTGAAGCCAATGGGCGTGAGTGCTCCATACACTTGCAATAACTTGGAATATAAGAATGTTGTTGAGGCCATGGATTATTTCATCAGGACATACGCACATGGCACCAATGGTGGTTTTTTGAATTCTTTTTCTTTTGATGGAGACGGTGAGTTCATGAGAATTATTAGCAAAGGGCAAGTTGCCGAGAAAGCCTTTTTTGAAGCTAATTATCCATCACAAAATTCCTTAGAATATTTGGGTAATTATTATTTATACGCCTATGGTTATGCTGTGCGCAACCAACTTTTGGAAAATGATCAGAGGCAAGAGTTGCTCAGGCTCGGAATATTGATACAGGAGAAAATGGTAAATATGCCAGATGTGCTCAATAATCTTAGCATGTTCATTGAGCGATTGAATGAAGTAATATTAAAAACAGGTGCCAGACCACCATTATTGTATTTATATGTCACGAAAAGTTCTTATTCTGAGCTTTTTTATTCTTTTTCTCCGGCGGTCTGGCGACTTGAGGAAAAGCTGCACTTTTTGGATATTGGCGCTAGCAGCGAAAATAATTTCAAAATGAATGATCTTAAAATCATGGATTTCAAGGCGGCTAAGCTTGAATATGGGGAAGAAGCCTTGCTTAATTGGATAAATATATTTGAGGATTTGAAGCAAAAAGATTCTTAAGTCAACTATTGTCGTTTGCCTGTCTTGCGTTCTTTAGGTCTTGTGTTGTATAATATAAGCAAATCTTAATAAAAGAAGCACTTTGTGCTTGAAATTGCTGCGCTCGTCACAAACGAAAATAAACTTTTATTCGCTGATCAGCCAGTAATTATAAAAAAATAAAAATATGAAAAAGTTAATCAAAGATTTGTCTATAGGATTAGGTCTCTTGACAGCAGTTCTTGTTTTGAGTGGATGTTCCAATGCGCTGCCAAATCCTTTTGCAAAAAATGATTCACAAAATCAAGATGTATCCTTGGTTGGGCAACCCGTTCAGGATAAACCTGAAACAGCTAAAAATGATGATAACAAACCAGTAACTACTGAATCAATAGCTAATTTGGAACCAGCAGTTATTCCAGCGGTCACTGCCAGTGAAGTGTTAAGTTCAGTAAAGGATGCTTTTGAATGTGGGCAGACTTGTAAGGACGCTACCTGTAAGGAGGTTAGGGAATGTTTAACTGAGCATGCAGCTGATTGCACTAGCGCAAAGGGTAAAGTAGTTTATCCAATACCGAGTGATTCTACTAGAAAAAAAGCTATCCAGCATGTTATTGTAGGAAAAGTCGGTGAGGATTGTTCATATAAAGGAGTTCATATCACTGAATCAGGTGACATCAATACTCCCACACTGATTACTTTTGAATGTAAAAAACCAGCTGAAATATTGAAACAGATGTTCGCAGATGGAAATTTTGAAAAATTTTCCGTGGCCAATTGCTCTGGAACCTATGTTGATTTTATGAAAACTAAAATTAAATAGATAATAATTTTAAAAGATTAAAAAACTAATACTAACATTATGAAAACAAATTTTAAAAAAATAGCCTCTCTTTCATCTCTGATTTTTGTGCTGGGCTTTGTGGGAGCATTTTTGGGCAAAAGTTTTGAAAAAACAAAACTTGGACAAAAGATAGACAAGGGCCTTGGTCTTAATGCTGATGACGCAAAGCGAATGCAGGTGGCTACTGGATCAGCCTGTGTCGCTCAAGGAGAAAAGGATAGTGATTCACTTTTTGTGGGATGCAATGGATTTTTCTAGATTGAATTTTTTTATTGAATCTTAAAAAGCTCAACGAAGTTTCTCGTTGAGCTTTTGTCTTAATGTTGTTGGGTTGCTTCCCAATAAGGATTCGGCGTTGGAATTGCTCTATACTCTGTATAAGCAAGTAGTCTGGCCTTTTCTGGATCCTTAGGGAGGTTGGCAATTTTGGGCGATTTTTCATGTTTGCTTCTTGAGAAATCGCTCAAGCCTGGTGTTGGATTCTTGCTGTTGTTATCCTCGCGCAGTACCTTGCGAGAATAAGCGGACAGTGGTTTTGAGCGAGCTTTGGAAGCATCCAATGCTCTTAGCTCACCTTCCTTTGTATCCTCGGTTCGATCAGCTCTCTTGATAATCCTGCGCATCTTTTCCTTGTTTTGCCTGATGTGTTTGGAGCTCATTTTTGCGCCTCCTGGTTTTTGAGAGAATGATAGCGCTAAAGGGACATTTCTTGGCTGATTTCACCTCCTTTTGGTTGAATGTAAGGTGCTAAATATCATTGTATATCTATAGATTAGTCCTTTAAAAATTAATGTCAAATGGGAGGCATTTTCAGCTATGGACAAATATTTTCATTCTGATATAATTATTTCTGTAGCTCAAATATGGGCCGGTAGCTCACCGAGCGGAGATTGCTCGTACACTCTCAATCTCTTACACTGAGGATATAGTGGGTTCAAAAAAATTAACAATATGGGCCGGTAGCTCACCTGGTAGAGCGCCTCACTTGCACTGAGGAGGTAGCGGGTTCAAGTCCTGTCCGGTCCACCCGACGAGAAGACGCTGTTGAAAAAGCGTCTTTTATTGTGAAAGGAAGCGAAATTTCAGGGGTTCCAAACCCATTTTGCAAATCAAACTTTGGATTATCAAGAAAGATAAGATTGTGCATCATGAATTTGCCTTCCAAGTTGGTCTTTTCCCAATATTTCAAAGGTGTTCCAAGAAAATCCAGCACTTCAGTGATAGCTTTGTCGCAGTTCAGGTAATCCGCAGGGGTTGTCTGTTTTTTTATTGCCAAAAGTTCATTTTCCAGTGATTCTATTTTTTCTTCGTACTTTTTTCTTAAAACTTCGCTTGCTTTTGGTATCATCTCCATGTAGGTATCAACCAGCTGTTCTTTTTCTTTGATTTCGCTTTCTGTGGCTTTCTCAGACGTTTTAATGCCCTTGATAGCATCTTGCCACACATTGAGAGCAATAGCCTCTGTAAGCTCAATTATTTCATTGTCAGGAGCAATTTCAGTGAGCAATTTCTTGTATTCTTTTTCCAATTCACTTTTCTTGATATTTCTTGGTTTTGCAGTGCATCCCTTGGTTGTACAGAAATAGTGAGCATGGTATTTTCCTGATTTTCCTGGGTGATTACTGCCTTTCATTTTTTCACCACACATTGAACAGCAAACCAATGATTTCAGTGGAAACTCAACATTATCTCGCTCGGTCACTTTCTTCTCTGGCTTTCTTAGTTTGGCTTGGATTTTTTCGTATGTCTCAACACTGATAATTGGCTCGTGCATTCCTTTTCTTTTTACGACCTCCCACGGGGCATACTCAATAAAACCAGCATATACGATTTCTGAAATGATTCTTTTGACGAAATTCAAATCAATTCTTTTTTTGCCAAATGCATCCTTATTTTCCAATAAAAAATTCAGGACATCAGACTGCATTATAAATCTGCCACTTGCAAATCCTTCAAGTGCGTCCTTGATTACATTAGCTTCTGGCTCCTTTGTGTGTAGAAGTTTTCCATGCTCAACAGTTTTCTTGTATTCCATTCCACAAGGAGCAGAAAAACAATACACGCCACACTCCAAGCGTGCCTGCATCTTTTGTCTGACCTGCCTTGCATTTTGCTGTCTATCAAGTTGTGATTTTCCTGCAAGTATCGTCTCAATGAAAGTGCCCTCGGGTGTATCCTCAAACTTAAAATTGGGAGATACGATTCTAGCTCCCAATGATTCAAATGCTTGCTTGATTGCCCAATGCACCTGCACATCTCTTGCAATCCTATCAATAGCATCAAAAATAACCACATATTTTTTTGCAGGATTTTTTTCAATATGTTGCAATATTTCTCTTATTGCTGGTCGCTCAAGTATGGCACCAGAGACGCCCTCATCCAAAAACGTTTTTTCAAAAGTGTACCCATTCTCTTCGGAGAATTTTTTGCAACGCTGTTCTTGACTTTCAAGACCATGTCCGTCTCTGACCTGTCTATCTGAGGAAACCCTGCAACAAATAAGAGACCACTCCCGTTGGTTGATTCCACTTGCTATTTTTTTGGCTGAGATTTTTTGATGCATTCTTTTATGTAATTATCAATTACGTTTTCACAAATGCAGTGCAATGCATTTCTAATTGCAAGTGCTTGTTCGTCAGTAAGGTCATATTTTTTCAAATATGCCTGACATTGTTGAATTGTTAGCATTTTTTTACTCGATTCGTTCGTGTATTGATTTTTTCAACACTTGAACAGTTGAGTAAGTAAGCCAGTTTTTCTAGCTTATTTTATTTCTTCTTCAATTTGAATTCCTAAATCGCCATTATTATTGGAAAAAATTGTTGTCTTTTGGTTTGGTTTTTTGACAAGCTTGTTCAGGCTTTCACCCTCTTTGAGTTTTCGGTGTGTTGTTGTCATCACTTTTTTTATTTCGCCACTGGTCTTGGAAATTCTTACTTCACTTTGATTGTGTTCAGTTTTGAGCATTCTAAAAATTGAAACAATTTTTTCATCAGATAGCTGTATGTCCAGACCTGTTTTTTTAAAAACATTTTTCATGTTCATCACAACAAACGCATTTCCATGCACCAACTCAGAAATATTTTCCATGTCAGTTTTTCCAGCAATCACTTCCATAAGCTGGGTATTGGTTGCAAAAATAGCACTCCTTGCATTTGAGCCAACAACCAGAAATAATTGCTGTCCATTGAGCAAGGCAATCATGTTTTCTTGCAGGTAGGATATTTCATTTTTGTGTATTGTGATTTCTGGCAAATATCGCTTATCAGTGATGCAATCATTGTCCTGCTCATCGTAAAAAACATTTTTAATTTTCTTGAGCTTTTCAATGGAAAAACCCAGCTCTTTGAGTTCCTTGTAGATATACACTTCAATCAATTCAATGATTGTCAACTTGTGCCACTTGCCCTCAGATTCCCTTAAATGCGAAAGCAAGCCAGTTTCACTCCAATTATTGACAGTGCGGTAAGTGAGACCAGTGTCTTTTATGGAAAAAACCTTGCTTTTGAGTATGTCAGTGATGTTTTCTTGATTCATAAGTAAATTATACATTATAGTATGATTTTATAATATCAGCACATTGTTTTCATGTCAAACATTGGCATACTCCAAGAGTAAAAAAATGCTTGTTTTTTTCTTGATTTGATGATATTTTATAAGTGCTACCATATTCTAAATATCGTTAAAAACCCTACCAAGGGCTATTTCCGTTTGTGTATTGTAAGGGCAACCTTGATGCACATAAGCGGAAACCTTTAACGGTAGAAACGAATGTGGTAGCCATCGGGTTGCCCTTTTTTGTTTGTATTTTTTTTAAAATAAAATCATATGAATTATTGGATTTGCATGAATTTGCCGTTTTGCTTGCCTGAAGGGGTTGTTGGCTCAGCCACCCTATTTGCGGTAATGCTCATCATTGGTGCAATCGGGATGGGTATTGAGAAAATACTGAAAAAATAATTTTAAATTTTTAACACTAATAATCATGGACAAAACATTGCGAAACACGATAATAGCGGGAGTGGTGGTTATTACTTTGTGTGTAGTTTATTTTTTCGTGATAAAGCCTGAAATTGAGAAGAAAAATTACGTTGAATGTCGTCGAAACTTTGGCACCAAGGAAATGGTCGGAAGCCCAGTCATACAGGCTCTCATTGATAGTTGCGTGAAATCTGGAGGAGTTGAGCAATACAATAAGCGTCAATTTGTTCCGTTGAATGATTTGCCTCAAGAATTGAAAAAATAACCATAATGATTGCAGAAAAGTACCGATACAAACCGATATTGACGGATACAAACTGATATTTATTACAATGAATGAACAACTTAAAAAAAATACATCAAATAATGAAGCAAAGTAAAAAACTAATACTAGCCCTATTGTCTGTGGCAGTGCTCGCAGTGCCTCTTCTTGGGTATTATTTTGGTATTTTTTTGCCTATACAGGCAAAAAATGACAATGTAGTTCTTTATGGCACAATAAGACATTTCTCAGGCAGTGGCTCAATGAAATTCTATTATTATGACTCCAAGAATGAAAAGGTGCTGGATAATGAAAGTAAACCATGGTTTTGGGGAAGTTTAAATGATGACCTCATTGAATATGTTGAGAATAATCACAATGCTGTTTTCAAAATTGTTGGCAAAAAATTACAAGATGACTGTGGCTATATTGAAAATGTTTGCCTTGAAGATATCACTATCAATGAAATAAGCGTAAAGTAATACATTTTACTTTACTGTCTGCACAAAGTCTTTGCAGAAATTCGCATTTCCATCGTGGTAGTTGTACGGGAGCCAGAAAACATCGTCCACCGCATGTTGCCATGTCTTTATAGCCCATAAACGATACCAAAGCGGGCTTCTAGCTCTTTTTTGGTACGTCTTATTAGTTTTGATGGATTGTGCGATATGATGACAGAAAAAGGGGCTTCTGGGCTTGAATTCAGGAATTAGCCAGTGGCATTGACTTTTTGTCTTAATTGTAGTAATATAGAGCGTTGTAATCTTAACAAGTGAATAGCATTCTACAGACCCATATAACGAGAAACCAAGGAGGATGAGGCTATGAAAAAGGCAAAGAGAATGGCATTGCTTTCAGATTCGCATATGTATGAATCCCAAGACCCGCTTCATAAGGATTTGGCTGGGAAAAATACAAAAGGTGAGAAGATGATTGCCAAGAGTATGAAAGAAAACGAGGGGAAATTTATCCTTTCACTGGAAGAAGCAAGGAGAATCGCTGACATTGATTTTCTTTTCTTCGGTGGTGACAGTGTGACTGGTTATGGCGAAAGAGGACTTATTGGTCCTGATTCGCTTGACCACATCAACAAATTCAAAAGGTTGATGGAAGAGTATTTTCCAGGACTGCCAAAAAAGTATATGGCTGGTGGTCATGAAGTCGGCTACATTCTCCCGCTCTCAACCGACCCCGAAGGTGGTCTTAGCGAAAAAAGCATCCAAGCATTTGAGCAGAATTTTAACAAGCTTTTCTATTCCTTCACGGAAGGAAGATACAAGTTTGTTGTGCTCAGTTCAGATTTGGAGCTTTTTAGCAAAGACACTGAGGAGTTAATGAGAAGAAAAAAACTTCAACAGGAGTTTTACAAGGATGAGATTGGTTACACTCAGCAAGGTCAAAAAGTGGTCATTATGATTCACGACCCTGACGCTCTCGTTCCAATGTTTCCATTTCTACAAAACAACATCAGCAAGATTGAGCGAACATTCTCTGGGCATCAACACGCTCAGTGGGTCAACACGATTTACCCCATCCTCTGTCAACTTGCATCATCTCACTTGCTGGAAATTCCGCTGAAACCTATTTTCAACAAATTTTTTCCAGGCAAAGCCGATGCGGTTTGGAGCTATTTTAGTGCAAATAGGCACAATGCTCACATTTGGAAATCTCTTAATCTTTCCATTATTCCTGCCCCTGGCGGAATGCTCGGAATTGGTAGCGGTTTTCTAGTGGCTGACCTGCACGACGAAGGCATCGAAGTTAGGAAAATAAAAATTCCCAAGCTGAAAAGCTGAAAGGAGGCAATTTATGACCGCCACGATTATTTTTTGGATAGCTATGGTTATTTCCATATTGGCTGTCGGACATAACACCGCCGTAAGATTGGATTATAATATCCGAGGGTACCAAAAAGTCAACGGGCAGTGGGTTCAGACGATGTATCCTCAGCACTACTGTCTTGAGATGACATTTCTCAGTTTCGCAATGATGGCTGGTTGCTTTCTTGCTGTTGTATTTTTCGGAACAGTCGCAATTCTTGACTACACAGGGTTAGCCGAAAAATATGCCATACAAACAATATTTCACTTCAAGTGATAATATGGAAGGAGGTCAGTTATGGACAAAGTCGTGGAAATGGTTCTTAAAAGTTTTGAGGCTAACAGAGAAATGGCAGAAAATGCTGTCCGTGACCGTAAGCAGGAAATGCAGGGGCACAAACACGGAGTTTTTTGCTTCAGTTGGCGTAACTGCAGGAACATTGAAAAAGCTGTGACTGAAACGGAAGAAAGAATCAAAGAATACAAGGAAGTAGAAAAGGGATTGACCGAAGGCAACTACGATAAAGCGATTGAGGTGCTTGGTCGTATTTCTGGGCAGATTGAGGAAACTCCCTGGGAGATTGCCATGCGTGTTGCAAACAATCCTCCCACATTGGAGAGTATTCTCAACAGCCCCACTGCCACGGCTCACGGAATGAAGCAGGCAAGAGATTATCTCGTCAGCCTTCAACTCGCCCACCAGGTGAAATAAGTTCTACAATTCACACGGAAATGATTAAAAAAGTAGCCTTTGAGGATTTCCTCAGAGGCTTTTTTCTTGTTCTATTCTCTTATTGTGGGTATAGCTAAGACTTATTTTGGCTGAGCCATGCTATGAAGTGAAGTTTTCCCTTATCCTATTGACTACAGGTCGCCATTGCATTATAGTATCTAAGAGGTGGTTCCATGGAAATTGTTCTTTGTCCACAAAGTCCCATATTTTGAAATTATGGGCTTATAGCTCAGCTGGTTAGAGCGCGTCACTGATAATGACGAGGTCTCAAGTTCGAATCTTGATAAGCCCACCCATAAAAATCCTTGCAAAGGGATTTTTTGTTTTTCAGGCTCTGTTGACAGAAAAGCCGCTATGGTGTATATTTAATCCATAAGAAAGCCCCAAGGGCTTTTTAAAAAACCTCGAAAACACAAATCAAAACGGATCTATAACGGATGAAAACAGATAATATATCTTGTGATCCGTGTAAATCAGTAAATAATCCGTAATAATCAGTATCTTTATGAATAAGGTTATGCAATTTCTCCTTGAAGCTAAGGCAGAAATGTTGAAAGTGAATTGGCCAACCAAAAAGCAAACAGTGAATTATACCTTGCTTGTGGTTGCAGTCAGTGTGGTGGTAGCAGGCTTTCTTGGGGGATTGGACTGGATTTTCAGTTATATTTTGAAAACATTTATCATCAAGTAATCTAAAATTTTTTATGGCTAAACAAACACAACATCATGGGAGAGCTTGGTATGTGATTCACACATATTCTGGCTATGAAGACAATGTTACAAGAAACTTGAAACAGCGTATTGAATCAATGGATATGCAGGATTTGATTTTCGATGTGATAGTGCCAAAGGAGAACAAGATCAAGATTAAAAATGGAAAACGAACTGTATTTGAGGAACGCATTTATCCTGGATATGTGTTGGTGAATATGGTGGTGACTGACGCCTCATGGTATGTGGTTAGAAACACCCCTAATGTGACTGGATTTATCGGACTTGGAACAACACCGACACCAGTTGATCCAAAGGAGATTGAAATGCTCAAGAAGCGCATGGGAGTTTCCGAACCTAAATATAAGATTGATCTCAAGAATGGTGATGGAGTTAAAATCAACGAAGGACCATTCAAAGATTTTGATGGAAAGGTTCAAGAGTTTGATGAGGAGAAAGGCAAGGTAAAAGTTTTGGTAACAATTTTCGGACGAGAAACACCTGTTGAACTGGATTTCTTGCAAATCACTAAGATATAATTTAACAAACAGATAAACACTGATGTAAAACAGATAAACACCGATCACGGATAATCCGTGCTCCGTTAGAATCAGTCATTCATCCGTGAGAATCAGTTACAATACATATGGCAAAGAAAATTAAAACAGTTATTAAGTTGCAAATCATCGGTGGAAAAGCAAATCCAGCTCCTCCAGTAGGACCAGTTTTGGGTCAGCATGGTGTGGCTATTCAAGAGTTTTGCGTTCGTTTCAATGATCAAACTCGCGACAAGATGGGCGAAGTTGTGCCAGTTGAAATCACAGTATATGAGGATCGTTCATTTGATTTCATCATGAAGACTGCTCCAGCTGCTGAATTGTTGAAAAAAGCTGCAGGTGCTGAAAAAGGTGCTGCAAACCCACTGAAAGATAAGGTTGGAAAAGTTGTGACCAAAGCTCAATTGGAAGAAATTGCTAAGACCAAAATGGTTGATCTTAATGCTAATGATATCGATGGTGCCATGAAAATCGTGGCTGGAACAGCAAGATCAATGGGAATAAAGATAGAAAATTAGTCACTAGTCACTAAGTCACTCGTCACTGAAATTCATAGTGACCTGGTGACAAGTGACCCAGTGACAAATATTTATAAAGTTAATTATTATTTTTGTGGCAGAGATTATAAAATAAATCTCGTTACGACCACACTACGATTATGTTTAGAGGAAAAAAGTACAAGGCTGTGGCCGAAAAAGTTGAAAAGAATAAACTTTACACCGCCGAAGAAGCATTGGCTCTTGCCAAAGAAACCAAAACTGCAAAATTTGATGAAGCTGTTGAAGTTCACATCCGCCTGGCTGTTGACCCTAAAAAAGGTGACCAACAAGTTCGTGGAGCAGTTGTCCTTCCACACGGAATCGGCAAGGCTGCCAGAATTGCAGTTATCACTTCAACCAAAGCCACTGAAGCCAAAGAAGCTGGTGCTGACTTTGTTGGAGCTGAAGATTTGATTGAAAAAATCAAACTTGGAAAGATGGAGGAAGTTGATGTAATCGTTGCAAGTCCGGAAATGATGCCGAAACTTGCTGCTGTTGCCAAAATCCTTGGGCCCCGAGGCCTTATGCCTTCTCCAAAGACTGAAACAGTGACAGACAAGATCAAAGAAGCTGTAGAGATGCTCAAAAAAGGTAAATTGAGTTTCAAAAACGATAATACTGGAAATGTTCACCAAGTTATCGGAAAAGTTTCTTTTGAAGCTAAAAAACTTGAAGAAAATTATGCAACTTTCATTGATGCAATCCAAAAGGCTCGTCCTTCTGGAATCAAAGGGAAATATGTGATGACAATCTCCATCTGCTCAACCATGGGACCTGGAATAAAGGTCAGCTTATAGCTTTCTAGGCGTTAGCTTCTTAGGTAAATTTACACAAAAAAAAGACACCGAGGTGTCTTTTTTTTGTTTTCTAAAAAGCTAAAAAGCTAAAGCCTAATACCTGTTCCTCGGGTGTCTTTTTTGTGGCATAATAAGGTATTTACTGGATTGGATTAAATGTATATAATGGAGGAACAGGTATAATCTTTATAAAGTACAATTATGACAGAAGAAAAATGTGAGCGTCCATCTTGGGATCAATATTTTTTGGACATCGTTAAGGTTGTGGGTGAGCGTGGTTCTTGTGATCGAGGAAGAGCTGGTTGTGTGATCGTCAGAGAAAAAAGAATCTTGGCCACGGGCTATGTTGGATCTCCAGCGGGCACTGTGCATTGCGACGAAGCGGGACATGAAATGCACACCGTCAAACATGAAAATGGAGATGAGACCAGGCATTGCATCCGAACGGCGCATGCCGAGCAAAATGCCATCGTGGCTGCGGCGCGTTTCGGGGCAGCACTGGACGGCGCAACTTTGTATTGTCATATGGCACCTTGCTATGCTTGCGCCAAAATGATTATCAATGCTGGTATCAAGCGTGTTGTTTCGCAAATGGATTATCACGGAGCTTCCAGAGGCAAGGAAATTTTTGCTGAAGCGGGAGTTATTTTTGAACAGGTTAGCGATGAAATGCAAAAGTATTCAGATATGTAATTTTTTTTAATAAGACATTGTATGGCTAAGTTAATTTTAGGAATCACGGGTGAAATGGGGAGCGGCAAAGGAACCATCGCAAAACACGTCACAGTTGAACATAAAGGGAATATGCACAAATTCTCAACAATTTTGCGTGATGTTCTGGATCGCGTTTACATCGAACAAACCAGGGAAAACATTTCAACCATCTCAACAATTCTGCGTAAAAATTTTGGAGAAGATATTTTAGCTAAAGCTATGTTTCATGACACTCAAAATGATGAACATGAGATCGTGGTGGTGGACGGTGTGCGTCGCATGGCTGACATTGCATATCTGCGTGAACTTCCTCACTTCAAGCTTGTGTATGTTGAAGCGGACATGCAGAGTCGCTATGAGCGGATTGTTAAGCGTGGTGAAAATGCCAACGACAGCACCAAGACTTTTGAAGAATTCAAGAGAGATCATGAGCTTGAAACAGAACTTCAAATTAAGGATCTAAAGAATTATGCTAACTATGTCGTTGATAATGACGGGACATTTGCTGATTTATACAAACAAGTTGACGATATAATTGCTGAAAATATTAAATAAGCTTTCAAAACATATGAAACAATATTTGGATTTATTGCAACATATCCTGGACAATGGCGCAGTAAAAAATGATCGCACTGGTGTCGGCACTAAAAGTGTTTTTGGTTATCAGATGCGCTTTGATCTGCAAAAAGGCTTCCCACTTCTTACGACCAAAAAAGTTTTTCTCAAAGGTATCATTCATGAGCTTATTTGGTTTTTGAAAGGTGATTCAAATATAAAATACTTGGTGGATAACGATGTGCATATCTGGAACGATTGGCCATTTCAAAAGTATCTCGAAAAAAATGGATTGACTGAAAAGTTTCCGACTTATTCACATGAGTGGAAAGCGGAAATGAAAAACTATATTGAGAAAATAAAAACCGATGAAACTTTTGCGAAAGAGTGGGGAGAACTTGGGCCGGTGTATGGTGTGCAATGGAGACATTGGAAAACTACTGATGGCAAAGAAATTGATCAAGTTCAACAAGTCATTGATACAATCAAGAAAAATCCAGATTCGCGTCGCATTATTTTGTCAGCTTGGAACGTGGGAGACCTCGATAAAATGGCGCTTCCACCCTGCCATCTGCTTTTTCAATTCAATGTGGCCAATGGAAAACTTTCTTGTCAGCTCTATCAGCGAAGCGCCGACACTTTGCTTGGTGTGCCGTTTAATATCGCTTCCTATGCGCTGCTAACGATGATGATTGCGCAAGCTTGCGATTTGGAAGCTGGAGAATTTGTGCACACCTTGGGCGATGCGCATATCTACAATTTTCATTTCGAGCAGGTGGCTGAGCAACTTTCACGCGACACGCGCGAGCTTCCGACTATGAAAATAAATCCGGAAGTGAAAGATATCTTTGATTTTAAGTACGAGGACTTTACTTTGGAAAATTATAATCCGCATCCTGCCATCAAGGCTCCAATCGCAGTTTAGAAAATATGTCGGGCAGTGAAAATTCAAAAAAATAAAAAATATTATACGTTAATAAAAATTTGAAGTTTAAATTGAGAGATATTAGATAAAGAGAATTTTATTGGGCAAAGCCCATTTGAATTTCTACTGCCCGATATGTACAATCCAAAAATCAGTATCATTTGCGCCATTGCAGAAAATCGAGCGATTGGAAAAAACAATCAGCTGCTTTGGCATATCAAGGAGGATTTCAAATTTTTCAAAGAAAAAACTTCTGGGCATGTTATTGTGATGGGGCAAAAAACTTTTGAATCAATAGGAAAACCACTTCCAAATCGCACGACGATTGTGTTGTCCAATGACCCGACTTGCAATATCGAAGGTGTGATTATGGCGCGAACTTTTGAGGAGGTTTTTGCTAAGGCGCGCGAAATTGAAAAGGAAGAAGTCTTCATTTGCGGAGGCGGCAGTGTCTATGCTCAAACCATTGATATGGCAGATAAACTTTATCTGACCGTTGTGAAAGGAAATTTCGAGGCTGATGTTTTCTTTCCTGAATACGCTGATTTTAAAAAAATTGTCAGTGAGCGAAAAAGTCAGGATGAAAATTTCGAGTATACATTTTTAGAATTAGAAAGGTAATATTTATGGAAAAAGGAAAATTCATTGCAATTTATGGAATCAATGGAATTGGCAAAACGACCCAGGTTGAGTTGTTGGTGGAGTATTTGAAGTCTAAAGGCAAAAATGCTTCGCGTCTGAAATATCCAGTATACGATTTGGAACCGGAAGGACCATTTATTCACAAATATTTGCGAGATCCTGAGTTTCGAAAAAATAATGAAATTTCCACACATAAGCTGCAAAAGAAATATGCTGAGAATCGCATGCGCTATGAACCAATACTGCGAGAGCGTCTTAAAAAAGGGGAATGGATTGTGGCTGAGGATTATACCGGCACTGGAATTTCTTGGGGACTGACCTGGGGAGGAAAACTTGATTACGTGGAAGACATCAATGAAGATTTGCTCAAGCCAGATTTGGAGATGCTAATGCACGGGAGCCGATTTTTGTCAGCTATTGAAAAAGATCATCGCAACGAAATGGACTCCGAACGTATTGAAATTTGCAAGAATTTTCACTTCTTGCTTTCAGACCGTTATGGTTGGACAAAGATAAATGCCAAACAAAAAATTGATAAAGTGCAGGCTGATATTATTGCGCAAGTTGAAAAGATAATATAATTGTGATTATGAAAATTCAAATCAAAAAACTTCATCCGGAGGCTAAGATTCCACAGTTCGCCCTTGCTGGCGACGCTGGGATGGATTTATTTTCAGTTGTGGATGTTGTGATGAAACCTGGGGAGAGAATTTCGTGTCCAACTGGAATTGCGATGAAAATTCCAGAAGGCTACGTCGCACTATTTTGGGACAAAAGTGGTCCTTCGCATAAATTCGGCATCAAAACTTTGGGAGGTGTGATTGATAGTAACTATGCTGGAGAGTGGCTTGTTGGCCTTGTTAATTTGGGGCAAGATGATTATGCTATAGAAGTGGGACAAAAGATAGCACAAGTTTTGATTCAGAAAGTTGAATGTCCCGAAATTGAAGTTGTGGAGCAGTTGGAGCAGACCAATCGTGGCAGTGGCGGGTTTGGCAGCACAGGTATAAAGTAAGATGTTGTTAAACATCTTGGTATCGTCGCTCACTCGGAAATGCTAGTCTGGCGGCTAATCATTTCGCTCATTCCGCTAGATAATAAATTATTATTTTTTTCATATGGATTTTAACGAATATCAAAAAGAAACACGCAAACATGCCATCTATCCAGGACTAGGAAATAATTTTTCTTTTCCAACTATCGGACTGGCTGGCGAAACAGGTGAGGTGGCAGAAAAAATCAAAAAAATAATTCGCGACAAGGGCGGAGTGGTAGATGAGCAATCGAGGCAAGAAGTAAAGAAGGAATTGGGAGACGTGCTTTGGTATCTGGCGCAACTGGCCACAGAGTTGGACATAACCTTGGAAGAAGTGGTTGCTTGCAATCTGGAAAAAATTGCCAGTCGCAAAGAAAGAAATATGGTGCATGGTGATGGCGATAACCGCTAGCGCGGAATTTGAAATTTAAAATTTGAAATTTAAAATGAAATACGAATGCTTTAATTTTTGAAACATTTGGTCATTGGAAATTGATTAAAAATTTTAAATTGTAAATTTCAAATTTGGATGTAGTGTCTGCAATAAAAATTATAAATTATCTAAAGTTAAATTTTACGCGTATGACTAAATATATCCCAGTAATAGGTATGGAAGTGCATGTGGAACTCAAAACAAAATCCAAGATGTTTTGTAATTCTAAAAATGGACTTGGGCTGGAGAAGAAACCAAACCTGCATATCTGTCCGGTCTGCACTGCGCAGCCAGGAACTTTGCCGGTGCCAAATCAGCAAGCCATTGAGTTTGTGCAATTGGCAGGCTTGGCACTTAATTGCGAGCTCAATTTGAAATCCAAATTTGACCGTAAGAATTACTTTTATCCAGATCTTCCAAAAGGGTATCAGATCTCACAATATGATCAGCCGCTTTGTGGACTGGGACATATGGACATCGAAACTTCTGAGGGCGAAAAGCACATTGGAGTGACGCGTATTCATCTCGAGGAGGACACAGGTAAGCTTATTCATCCAGAAGGCGCCGATTATACTCTGGTGGACTATAATCGCGCTGGAGTGCCACTGATGGAGCTTGTGACGGAACCTGACATCGAAAATGGGGAACAGGCTCGCATCTTTTGCACCCGACTGCAGCAAATTTGCCGCTATTTGGGAATTTCCGATGCTAACATGGAAAAGGGAAATATGCGCTGCGAAGTTAATCTTTCTCTGCACAAAGAAGGAGAACCAAAACTCTCTGGTACTAAAGTTGAAGTGAAAAACATCAACTCTTTTCGCTTTGTGGAAAAAGCCATCAACTATGAAATTGAAAGACAGACTGAAGCTTTGGAAAATGGGGACGTGTTGGTGCAAGAAACTCGCGGTTGGGACAGCGTCAAAAACGTGACCGTTTCTCAGCGCAAAAAAGAATCCGCGCACGACTATCGCTATTTTCCTGAACCTGATATTCCACCGATGGAATTTACCACTGCTTACGTGGAAAATCTGCGCGCCAAATTGCCAGAATTGCCAGCAGCCAAGGAAAAAAGATTTGCCAGTGAATATGGCTTGAACGCTGCTGATATTTTGGTGCTCACCGCTGAGGCTGATTTGGCCGAATATTTTGAAAACGTGATCAGTGAGCTCAAAGAAAAAATAAGTTCAAAAGAAATTACAGCCACTGAAGAAAAAGCCATTAAATTGGCGGTTAATTATATCATCTCTGAAGTGCGCAAGCATTTAATGGAAAATAATCATGATATTCGCGACCTGAAAATTTCAGCGGAAAATTATGCTGAGTTTGTTGGGATTGTGGCGGATGGAAAAATAAATTCTTCGGCCGCGCAAACAGTGCTGAAAGAAATGTATCACACCGGTGGCGACCCATCGCAAATTATTGAAGAAAAAAATCTCGGACAGATGGAGGATTCCTCCGAGCTGGACGCAGTGGTGGAAAAGGTGCTAGGAGCCAATCAGCAATCAGTGGATGATTTCAAAGCTGGCAAGGATAATGCCTTGAAATTTCTGATGGGCCAGGTGATGAAGGAATCAGGCGGCAAAGCCAATCCTCAGGTGGTGATGGAAATGCTCAAGCAAAAACTAAGCTAACTGGATTTTGTGTTTGACAAAAGTCAAAAAAAGGTGTATAATGTAAGATAGGTTAATTTGGTAACATTTAAACATATGAATATGGAAAAAGGAATAAATCCAATGTTTACCGAGAGAAAATTTTCAGTCCAACAAGATGAAAAAGATAAAATCAAAGATCCCAAAAAGATTAAAGAGCTTGGGGAAAAAATGAAGCTTGCTAATGAATTGACGAAGGATAGTTCTCCAGAAAATGGTTCTATTGATTTGGGGGCTCAATTGAATAAGGAGCTCGATGCTGAATTGGGAGAATTTACTCCAGAAAAGATTGAAGCAGTCGCTGCCGAGGTCAGATCTAAGTATACATTCATCGAAGATACTAGGCAGGATTACAAAATCAACAAGAAAATTACCGGGGAGGAATTGGAAAAACTGATGGATATTGTGAAAAAGCAGGCCTTGATGGCTAGTGGAGTCACTAATGAGCTGCAAGTAATTAATGTAGAGTTGGAAGATAAAAAAATACAAAGAGGTAAGCAAATTCTTAATGCTGCAATTGAACATTTGAATAACTTATAGTAGAAGCAATAGGAGAAAAGAAGAGGCGGCTCGTTTTTACGAGTCGCCTTTTTAGTCATACATTTTGTTGATGTGCCATCTTTCTCCACGCGGTTTTCCATCTACTGAGCGCCAAATTTCAATCTTGTCATTTTGCATGAGCATGATGGGCATGGGGATTGTCAGGATGTGCGGCGCTGTTAGTGCCAGCTGAAACACCTCTCCATCTTTTTTGGGAGAAAATTTCTTCAGCAGTATTTCCCTAATTGAGATGGGCCATTCCTTTTGATTTTCGCGTTTAAATGAGATGAAAGCTGTCTGAAACAGGTCATACATGACCGCATCTTTGGTGCAGATGACCAGATTGCCAGTGTTATTTTGTATAAACACGCCACCTTCACTGACTCTGGTGCGTTGCCACTGGACATCCGTTATTGCGCCAACAGTCTCTTTATAGCTCGCAAGCAAATTAACCACCCCCTCCGGTTTTTTTAAGAAACTAGTGTAACATAGTTTTATAACAGGGTATCGTTTATTTGTCAATGGTGTGCATAAGTAAGGCTTTTGACTGGGTGACTTAGGGTGTATAATTAGCTCAATGAATACTCAAATACAGAAGAAATTCAAATATTCAGCTCAAAATTATGTGATTTGAAAATCGCCAGTAATGGTGATTTTTTTTGAGCAAAAAGAGCAAAAAATGGTTCTTTAAAAAGTTAGCAGTCAAAAATGTACTGGGTACAGAGATGCTCAGGAAAGAGAGGTTGTTATGTGCGAAAATAGAAACAATTTTGTTGCTCAATGCGGATGTGGCGCTGTGAAACAGGAATTGGAAGTTGAAAGGGGAACGATTGGTTTTGAGTGGACTCTTAGCAAAGGGGTTGTCACAAGGGCTCGCCAAATGAATCTTCCTGAAGAAACATGTTGTGGATGCGCCGGACATTCTCAGGAATTCGGAGGATATCCAAGCCAATCACAATTAGGTTCATTTTTGGCTGGGGCATAACATGTGACATATGTTGCAAATAAAAAGGGTTGGATATTATTCCAACCCTTAATTTTTTATTGTAAAAATTTTTCAACTTCTTTTTTAATCTCTTGATAATCTGCTAGCCAAATAATATTTTTGTTTCGCTTGAGCCATGTCATCTGGCGTTTGGCATAGTGGATGATGTCGAAATAAAGTTTTTCGCGCATTTCTTTTTCCGGAATTTGATCTTGCAAAAAGCGGGCAATCCAACGATATTCAAGACCAATGCGTTCCATCCATTCCCACGAAACGCCATTTTTATGCAGGTTTTGCACCTCTTGAATCATCCCTTGTTCGAAACGTTCATCAAGACGTTTTTTTATTTTCTCATTCAAAACTTCTCTTTCAGTTAAAATTCCAATTTGCAGGAAATTGTATTTTGCATTTTCTGCTCCATGCTCCATGCTCCATGCTCCATTTTTTGGCACTTTCCCAATAGCCTCACAAATTTCAATCGCTCTAATTAAACGAACTTTGTTTTTGCTGTCAATATTTGCTGCGCGCTCAGGATCAAGTTTTTGCAGCTGCAGGAATAATTCCTCCAGCGTTTGTTTTTCAAGCCTTGCTCGCAGCTCTGGGTTGGGCGCAACTTCCGGAATGTTGGTATTTTTCACGATGGCATCAACCCAAAAAGCTGTGCCGCCGCAAATGATGGGAATTTTTCCTTTGGCTATAATTTTTTCAATCGCCTCATTGGCCAGAGTTTTGAAATGTGAAATATTGAAATCTTCCATCGGCTGCGCCACATCAATCAGATAATGGGAGATTCCTTCTGATAAAAAAGTTTTATGCTCAGTGCTCCATGCTCCTGTTACTTTGCCTGTTCCGATGTCCATTTTCTCATAGACCTGTCGGCTGTCGGCTGAGATGATTTCACTATTAAATTTTTTGGCAAGCTCAAGAGCCACCCCTGATTTTCCGGAGGCGGTAGGTCCCACGACGACGACGATTTTTGGTGCTTGCTTTTGCATTACTTTAGAGTATACTAGCCTTATTCTTCGATGTAAATGATCTTTAAAAAAGGGGGTTTGTCATGCAAGAGTCTTTTCGAGTAATTGGCTTTTTGGGAAAAATGTGTCAACAATGTGCAGCTTGCAAAAGTTCCATGGAAAAAGCCATGACACTCGGCTCCATTGGAGAGCAATTTTTGAAATTTGAAGATTATTTCGCTGTCGCGCTTGAAAGGGAAAACCTGAGCTTGCAGGCTGAATATAATCATTTTCAGCGTTTCTTTGCTGAGGCCAGTGAGGCTTGTTTCGAAAAATGCAAAGGAAATGACAAATTGATCTATGTGTATGCGATGTCTTTGATCGATTCTATGACATGCAAAACAGTCAAAGATCCATCAGTTGAAACAACACTTAAAAAAGTTTCGGTTCTGTCTGAGCACACTAAGAGATAAAACAAGAGGAGGTGACTTTATGCAAAAGGGCAAGGTGTTAATTGTGGATGATGAAATTGCACAACGATCTCTATTGGCCTCGATTTTTAAAAAGGCACAATTTGAAATTGCGTTAGCTGATAACAAGGAAGAAGCTTTGCAGTTGTTCAGGCTTGATCCGTCAAGTTTCGTTTTTGTGGTTACTGACTATTGTATCCCAAAATACGGTGATGGTCTTGTGCTTCTTGAAAACATCAGGATAATTTCTGATGTGCCAACGTTTCTCATAACTGGTTCAGAACTTAAATGTGAGGAATTTAATGTTCTGAAAAAAAAGTTTAACGCTATTTTTTACAAACCGTTCGTGGTTGCAGAATTTTTTGCACACATCAACACATCCTGAAATCAGGATATTCGCGTTAAGGAGGTAGACTTATAAAAAGTCTGCCTCTTTTCTCGTTCTGGATTATCTTTCTGCACTTCAGTCTTTTGCTTCAAGGTTCCAAATGTTAGCTTTGATTATTTTTACTTTTGTAAATGTTCCAATTAAGTTTTTCTTCTTGGAAATAATCTTTACATTTTTTTGTGTTCTGGTCTTGCCGAAATAAAAGCCGTCTTTTTCTTTCTCAATCAAAACTTCAACGGTTTTGCTTAGATATTTTTTATTGTTGGCAAAAGCTGTTTTTTTGAGAATATCATTGAGAAAATTTTCGCGCCGGAATTTTTCTGCTTGCGAAACATCGTCTTTCATTTTCCAAGCGACGGTGCCTGGGCGAGGGGAGAACTGACCGAAAAAGACCATATCAAATTTGGCTTTTTCCATCACGGCAGCAGACTCTAAGAACTGTTTTTTGGTTTCATCAGGAAAGCCTACGATGATATCAGAAGAAATGGAAAATAAAGTGTCTGGTTTGTATTCCTTGAAGACTGATTTTATTTTCCTGATTCTCCCGAGGTAATGTTTTTGGGTGTACTTGCGATTCATTTTGCGCAGGATTTCATCGTCGCCAGCTTGCACAGGCAGATGAATCCATTCGCAAACATTTTTCAGTTTGGTCACTGTTTCAATCAGTTCATCGCTCATGTCTTTAGGATGTGAAGAAACGAATTGAATCCAAAATTTCCCAGGGATAGCATTAATTTTTTTGAGAAGGTCTGGAAAAGTGACTGGTGGCTGGTGTCCCGAGGATAAGCTTGAAGCAAAACTGGTGACGCGACTTTTGTCGCAATAACTATTCACGTTTTGCCCCAGCAGGGTGATGCTCTTGTAACCCTTGGCAATCAATTCTTTCACTTCTGCAATTATTTCTTCCGCGCTGCGCGAAACTTCGCGTCCACGAGCATAAGGCACGACGCAATAGGTACAAAAATTATTGCAGCCGGTCATAATGGGAACAAACGCCTGAAAATGATTGGTATGTTTTGGCGCAATGCTCAAATAGTCTCTGTCAACAAAAAGGTTGTCATTCTGAACTTGTTTCAGAATCTCTCGAGATCCTGAAATGAATTCAGGATGACACAAAAATTCTTTTTCAAAGTTTTTTATTTCACAAAATGAATCAACTTTATTTTTCATGCGTTTTTGCACATCAATGCGATTGGCGAGGCAGCCTGTCATGATGATGGTGACGTTTTGTTTCTTTACCTTGCGCAGATTGTTGATCATACTGTATGCGCGATTTTCAGCGGTCTGTTTGATTCCGCAAGTATTAAAGATTGCCAAATCAGCTTCGCCTATCTTCTCGGTCACTGCAAAGCTCTGCTCTTCTAAAAAGGCAGCGATGCGCTCACTGTCAGCAACATTCATCTGACAGCCAAAAGTTTTAATAAAGTATTTCATACAAATATTTTTTTTCTAAATCCACCTCAATATTTTCGTGTTTTATTTGTACCGTTGTGAAGTGCGTTGGTAAAATGCGAGTGATGAGCGTTAAGGAATTTTAAAACGTAGCGCCGCCAGCAGGCGAAAGTGCGCAGTGTAAAACTGATTGGCTTTCAAAATCTTTGATTTTGTTCAGACAATACATACTCGAAGAGTGAAGCGAAGAGTGAAGCATTTGCCCCAGCAACGAGCCAGGTACAAATAAAATATGGAAATATTATGCAGAAAGGTATAGCTGCATATATGCCTATGCCTTATTCTTGATTTCGGTAATCATCTTATCGATGAAATCAGTAAGTGGCAAAGTTTGTTGCTCTCGAATTCCGCGCGTTCTTATTGCTACGGTTTTATCAGCAACTTCTTTCTCTCCCATAACTATGATATAAGGAGCTTTCATTTTTTCCGCTGTCGAAATTCTTTTGCCAAGCGATTCTGCTTGGTCGTACATTTCAATTCTGATGTCATTTTCCAATAACATTTTTTTCACTTCTTCCGCATAGTTGGCAAACTTTTCCGAAATAGGCAGGATGGCCACTTGCACAGGCGAGAGCCAAAGTGGGAAAGCGCCGGCAAAGTGTTCCGTGATTATTCCGATAAATCTTTCAAATGATCCAAAAATTGCAGCGTGAATCATGACTGGAGTTTTCTTTTTTCCATCACTATCAATATAATCAATTTCAAAACGTCCCGGCAGTTGAAAATCAAGTTGGATTGTGGCAAGCTGCCAACGGCGACCAAGAGCATCTTTGATATCGATATCGATCTTCGGTCCATAAAAGGCGCCGTCTTTTTCCTTGATTTCAAATTTTACATTTTCTTTTTCAAGAGATCTGGTAAGGTCTTTTTCGGCTTCATCCCAATCCTTGGGTTCGCCAATAAAGTTATCTGGTCGGGTTGAAAGAAAAAATTCAGGACTAATATTGAATGTTTGATAATATTCTTTGGTCATTTTAATCAATGTTGTGATTTCTTCTTCGATCTGATTTTTCATGAGAAAAACATGTGAATCATCCTGAGTGAGATGACGAACACGCAAAAGTCCATTAAGTTCACCTGATTTTTCATTGCGCAAAATCCTTCCTATTTCAGTGTAACGAAGTGGCAATTCTTTGTATGATCTTTGCTGTGTTTGATAAATTTTGATATTAAATGGGCAGTCCATTGGTTTCAGACAAAATGTTTCGTTGTCCATATCAAAAGAAAACATATCATCTTTGTAATGATCCCAATGCCCAGAAATTTTCCAAAGAGTATTCTTGGCTAGAATTGGTGTTTGAATTTCAAGATAATTATGTTTTTTGCGCAGTGCTTTTCCAAATCTTTCCAATTCATTCCAAATGATCATTCCTTTTGGATGCCAAAAGGCGCTACCAGGAGCATCTGGATGAAATGAGAACAGGTCCAATTCTCGTCCTAATTTTTTGTGATCTCGTTTTACAGCCTCCTCTTGTTGATTTTTGTATTCTTTTAACTGATCCTTGTTTTCAAATACCACCCCGTAAATTCTTTGTAGTTGTTGCTTGGTTGCATCTCCTTTCCAATACGCACCGGAAATTTTGGTCAGGGCGAAAGCGCGTTGATCAATTTTGCCAGCCGACTCAATGTGCGGCCCAGAGCAAAGATCCACAAATTTTCCAGACTTATAAATTGTGACAGTTTCGTTGCCGGCTTTGTGCAGGTCATCGATAAGTTCCAGCTTTAAGGTTTGATTGAGCTCTTTGAATTTTGCCATCGCCTCATCAATTGAAACTTCAGCTTTTTCAAAAAGATGATTTTCCTTGATGATATCTTTCATCTTGGCTTCCAATAGTGGAAGATCTTCGGGAATCAAAGTCCTGGGCAAATCAAAGTCATAGTAGAAACCATTTTCAATAGCTGGTCCAATTCCGAATTTTGCTTCTGGAAACATGTCAAAAACTGCCGCCGCAAGAACGTGCGCAGTACTGTGTCTCAAAAGTTCTAGCTTGTTTGCGTTGTCTTTCATAAGAATAAGTTTAATGATATTTAATTAGATAATAATTTTCAATTTTCAATTTCTAATTTCTAAACAATTTCCAATGACTAAATTTCTGAATGTTTTAAAATTAAATCATTGAAAAATTAGACATTGTTTGAAAATTGAAAATTGTGAATTGAAAATTTTCAAAAATAAAAACCCTAAACAATACATCAGAAACAAACATTATTTCTGTATCGAGACTACAACTGACGTCATAGCGGTTCCACTCGATTTCCCGTATTATTTGGGCACTTTGTGCGCTTGTTCGCAAGCTGCTTAAGCGGAGATTTTGTCGTGGGTTGGTAATCCACATCTCATTAAATTTGTATTTGGATTATAAGCAAAAACAATCATTTATGCAAGCTCTGCGCTGCCGCCTTGGACAAGTTTTTTTATTATCAAACGAAGTGAGTGAAAAGAAAATGTTTTTTCTTTTCCGAACGAGTGCAGATATCAAATGGTTTAATACATAGCAGCTCTGCTGCGTTAGCCCAAAGGGTCCAGAGCTTTGCTCTGGTGTATTATAGCATTTATTTCAGTTAAAAGCGCAGGATGATGCTCAATGGAAAATGGTGTTTCCAATTTGTTGGCTTGATGATGCAAAAACACTTTGCAGGAACCGGCTGTGCAGGTGTTGAAAAATTTCGAAAGGTTGTGGATGATTTCCGGTGTAGCATTGGACGGAAGCGTTATGATTAGCTTATTAGGCGTTAGCTTCTTAGCTTCTTGATTTTCTGAAATCTCATTTACTAACGACGCAGTTTGGTGACTGGTGACCGATGACTGGTGACTTTCTGCAATTACTCCACTACCACCCTGTTGATTATGGTCATCTTTATTTTCGTCACTGTCTGTGTGATATATCTTCTTGGTGGCCTCGACGCGCAAATAATTTTCAATTTCGCCGCGATTAAGTTCTTTGGCCTCATCGACAATTAACTTGTATACTCCATCTTTATCAGAGAGTCTTCCTTCGGCGATAATCATCCTTTCTTCTTCCCAAACGCTGCCAAGACGTTCCAAAACTTTTGGAAAAACCAAGACTTCAATTTTCCCTTTGGTGTCTTCCAACATCACAAAGAGCATGGTCTCTTGGCGCTTGGTGAGAATCTTTTGAATCTTTTGAATCACTCCGCCGACGGCAATTTTTTGTCCAACCAATTCTGGAGTCAATTTGTCCAATGAAACTGCCACCTTGTCAATATATGATTGGTATTCCTTGACTGGATGACCACTGACATAGAGTCCTAGTAATTCCTTTTCCCATTGCAGTTGCTGTCTTTTTGAGGCAGGGTCAACTTCAAGCAGGGGAACTTGCGGAGTTTCCATAATAGCTTCACCGAACAAACTGACCTGGTTGGAATTTTTTGATTTCTGCACACTTTTGGTGAACATCAGAATCTGCTCCATGCTTTGCACGATTTGATTTCTTTCGCCAAGGTCATCCAATGCTCCAACTTTCGCCAAAGCATCGATGGATTTTTTGTTGAGGTCTTTTGTTTCAACGCGCTCAAGAAAATCACCCAGTGATTTGAATTTTCCGCCACGTTTTCTTTCTGCCACAATTTCGTGCGCAATCACGTGCCCCACATTCTTGATAGCATTGAATCCGAAGCGAATATTTTCGCTGCCATCTGCATTGGTGATCACCGCAAAATCCTCGAAACTTTCGTTCACATTGGGGGCTAGTACCTTGATTCCCATATCATGACATTCAGCGGCTTCAATGGCGATGCGATCGATATTGTCTTGATCAGAAGTCTGCAGAGCTGCCATAAAAGCAGCAGGGTAGTGAGCTTTCAAGTATGCCGTTTGATAACCAATGATTGCATAGCAAGCAGCATGAGAGCGATTGAAACCATAACCAGCAAAAGGCTCAATGAAAGAAAAAACTTTTTCCGCAATTTCCTTGGTGCTGCCATGGGTGATGCAGCCTTCCACAAATTTTATTTTTTGTTCCTTAATGAGTTCAAAAATTTTCTTTCCCATGGCTTTTCGCAGCACATCAGCTTCACCCATAGTGAAGCCTGCCAAATCGCGGGCAATCTGCATGACCTGTTCTTGATAAACGGCCACTCCGTAGGTATTTTTCAAAATCGGTTCCAGTTTAGGATGGACGTATTTTATTTTTCTTCCATGCTTACCGGAGACGAAATCGGGAATCCAATCCATCGGCCCTGGGCGATAGAGCGCCACCATCGCGATGATATCTTCAATGATGGTCGGCTTGAGCAATTTCAAGTAACGTTTCATGCCGGAACTTTCAAATTGAAAAACTCCGGTAGTTTGCGCTTGCTGGAAAAGTTCGTATGTCTTGACGTCATCAATTGGAATGGTATCAATATCAATATCAATTCCTTTGGTTGCTTTCACGATGCGGAGTGTGTTTTGAATGATGGTAAGATTTTTGAGTCCCAAGAAGTCCATCTTGAGCAGACCAATTTTTTCCACATAAGAAGATTTGGTGGAGCAGGAATATTGCGTCACTGTTCCTTCGCGCGAGCCGGTGATGTTTTGAATAGGGGAATAATAAGTGACGGGTTCTTTGGTGATAACCACTCCGCAAGCATGCATGCCAGCGTGACGAACCACGCCCTCCAAACGCATGGCAGAGTCGATGAGTTTGCGCGCGTCGGCGCTTCCATTATAATGCTCTTTAAATTCCGGCACTTCTTCCAAAGCTTTCTTAATTGAAGTGAACATTGGAATCATCTGCGAAGTTTTGTTGCAAAAATCATAGGGAATTCCCAAGGCTCTTCCAGTGTCGCGAATGGCAGCGCGAGCCGCCATGGTTCCAAAGGTGATGATTTGCGAAACATGATCGTTGCCATATTTTTGACGCACATAATTCAAAACATCATCGCGGCGATCGTCAGCAAAATCCATATCAACATCGGGCATCGACACACGTTCTGGATTTAGAAATCTTTCGAAAAGCAAATTGTATTCAATCGGATCAACGTTGGTGATTCCAGTTAAGTACGCGATGATGCTGCCAGCTGCGCTTCCACGTCCTGGTCCCACCACGATGCCATTGTCTCTGGCCCAGTTCACAAAATCTTGCACGATCAAGAAGTATGAAGCATAGCCGCACTTTTCAATCACGGAAAGCTCATATTCCATGCGGGTACGATGGACTTCGGTGGCCTTGTCGCCATATTTCTTTTTCATTCCAATCTCACAAAGTTCAATCAGATATGACATATAAGTGTGACCCTCTGGCACATCGAAATGAGGAAGCTGCGTTTCTCCCATCTTCATTTTGAAATGACATTGCTCAACCACCAACTGCGTGTTGGAAATAACCTCTGGATTGTCTGGAAAGCAGGCGGCTGCTTCTTCAGGGGAACGCAGTGACAGATCAAAATCCATCAGATTCATACGATCAGATTCGTACACCTTGCGGTTCGTCTGGACGCACAGTAAGATGTCTTGCGCGCTGGCGTCTTCCTTGTTGACATAGTGCACATCATTGGTGGCCACGACCGGCAAATTGAGTTCTTTGGCCAATTTGAAAATGCCTTCATTGGCAATGGCTTGATTGGAAAATTTGGTGTGACTCTGCACTTCCAAGAAAAATCCATTTTCATCAAAAATATCTTTATATTCCAAGGCTAATTCTTTGGCGCGGTCATAATTTCCCATCACAAGTTGGGACGGAATTTCTCCTTCCACACAAGCTGAAAGTCCAATCAAGCCTTTGGCATATTGCCGCAGCACTTTTCTGTCGATGCGAGGTTTATAGTAGAATCCTTCCAAGTGCGCGATGGAAACCAGTTTCATAAGGTTGTGATAACCCTCCTCATCTTTCACGAGCAAAATCAAATGGTTTCTTTTGCGATCTTCTGCAATCGGATTTTTGCTGTGCAAATCATTCGGAGTGATATACATCTCGCAACCGATGATTACATTGATGCCTTTTTCTTTGCCTTTAATAAAAAGTTCCACTGCGCCATACATCACACCATGATCAGTCAGAGCGATGGATTCCATGCCAAGTTCTTTGGCGCGATCAAGCAGGTCATCGATTTTGCCGAGACCATCAAGAAGGCTGTAATGACTATGCACGTGGAGATGGGTATACTTCATGAAAATTTGAAATTTATAATTTGAAATTTGAAATGAAATCCAAATGAATAAATGTTTAAAAATTTTGAAACTTAAAAATTGTGAATTGATTTTAAATTTTAAACTTTAAATTGGAAATTAAAAAACCTCACTATAAAATAGTGGGCTATAAAATACATATATTAATATTTTGAAAATCAATCCTTTTCATATTTTTATGATCTCCATAGCCCAGGGACTAGCCATTGGGTTTTGCAAGATATTTTAATATTCAAATTTTAGCATATCTTTTCCATATTGGAAAGTTTATGGCTAAATTATATTTCCACATTTCTTTTTCCGCAAAAGAAACCTGGAGGAAAGAAAACTCTCGCACGAAGAAATACGGCGACAAACTGCTCACTCTTTCGCTAAAATTTACACTGCGCTTCTGCTGAAGCTCGCGCTAAATTTTTAGCGCTCAATTCATGGCAGATTTGTATCGGCGTATTTCTAGTGCGAAAAGGAATGCAGGATGCAAAAATTCATAGATTTATAGATACAAATTATTTTTTTTGTGGTACAATATATCCATAAGTTTTAATAAATAAAAAATGAAAACAAAAAAAGGCAATGCTGCTGTCATTGCGGTTATCATCGTTATCGTGGCAATTACGGCGGGAGTTGTTGGGTTTCTGTTTGCAAAAAACACGCAGGTACCAGCGCAGCAGCCAATTGTTTTCAAGTCTTCTGCGCCAGTTGCACAAGTGCAGCAAAAAACTACAGCTCCTGAACCACAACAATCATACAAAACAACTGCTCAAATAGAGGCCTCTATTGCTCAAAATACAAAAAACATAAAAATTGATAAAAAATTTACTCCAAGTTGGTTTAATGATGACAATAATGA
>Ga0172380_10000552_pt1 | contig 71482 bp, 55 predicted proteins | sample Leawe162metaG_FD_119747 | JGI IMG/M metagenome (GOLD analysis project Ga0172380, IMG submission 119747) | Leachate microbial communities from a municipal landfill in Southern Ontario, Canada - Leachate well 162 metaG | ecosystem: Engineered > Solid waste > Landfill > Unclassified | place... | reverse complement strand
TTGACGGTGTTGAAGCTATTGAAGGTGCTGAAGCTATTGACGGTGTTGAAGCTATTGAAGGTGCTGAAGCTATTGACGGTGTTGAAGCTATTGAAGGTGCTGAAGCTATTGACGGTGTTGAAGATATTGAAAGAAGTGATGTCATTGGAGGCAATTGTATCAGCTCGATAGCACGCAAATCGCCGGCTGGACTAATTCTGAATAGGGTCAAATGCGGATTAAACTGGGGATAGGCTTCTTCATTCTCTTGAAAGCCTGAGAGAGCGGCTCTAATTTCTGAGTCAATGATTGCTACTTCTGGCGGTGGCACCGAGGGGCGGAGAACGGCTACTCGCGCTTTGTCTTCGCTGGGCCAGAGGCTGAGGTGATCGTAGCTAATTTCAAAGGCCGTGCGCGAGAGTTTGTTTTTCAACTGTTCAAGAGTTACTGTAAATATTCCTGTTATCTCTTCGACTTGGTCACTACCTACTTCGCCTAAAAATAGCCAGGTCATGTGCAGCTTCTCTTTGGGTAGAGCGCGTATTCTGAACTCTTTGTCTTTGTGTGGCAACGCATCCGAGCCTGAGTTCAAGGATTGGTCAAGGCGCAATCTTGATTTAAAGCCAGAGCTAAATTGATCGGCTCTGGCTCTTGTTATCGAGCTAATTCTCTCTGCTTCAGGGCCGACCAAAAAACTGCCGATGAATAGTCTAGGCATTGATTGGACCAGTGTTATTCATATTTTGCTATTTTTCGCTACTGGGCATCGCTCTTCGGTAGTGAGGCTCTTACTGCCTCCTTTATACCGTCTGGCCCGCCCATGCCTTTGACTACAAAGGCACTGCCAATGGCGAAGGGTAGAAACATCATCACTGTTTGCATTAATGAGAGTGGTGGGAAGTTGAATTTTAAGGTGAATAAAATTGCCAGTAGCATCAGAGCGCAACTGCCGCCGGTAACGATGCTGCCCCATTTGTTCTTGTAGTTGTAAATCATCATGCCTATGCCAGCTAAGAGTGGCAGGAGGAAAAGTGCCAAGCCCCCGCCACCGCCCATGAGCATGGCAAGAAATCCGCTGCCCACTTGGACGTGCATAGCCACTAGTACCATACCTAGTATCAATAGGGCAAAGCCACCGAAGTAATAACCGTCAGATTTGTTCAGTGGGGCAGCAGTGCTGTCACCGGCCATACTTCCAGCGCCGCCGTTACTTAAGATGGCACCTTTGTTTTTTTTGCCTGGGGCGGTTAAGTCGGTGCGGCCGCTACCGGTGTTGATTAGTTCTACTTGGTCTTTGAGGACTGAGCTTTCAAGTTCAATCAACTTACGTTGAATTTCCTCTTCCTTTTTATTCATTGTCTCTCTTGCCTTGGCTTTTAAGATTAATGTCGCCGATTCCTAGCATAACATCCCCCTATATACCCACGTAGAGCCCATCTCTTGCTATCTAATTAAGGTGCGCGACTGATAAAGGCGCAAGTAAATGTGGAATATATATACTCAAAAGATTCATATTTGTGGTCCTGAGCGGCTTTAGCCAACATTTTCATAAAAAATAGATGGCGCATGATTGATACCACATCTATACTAGGAAAATTAGCATCCATATCTAACATTGGTAGCCATGATTAATATTTCTCGCCTGCGCAAGTCAAACATTACTACTGCTGTCTCTGTGACCCTTTCAGCGCTGAGTTTAATGCTCAGCTCTGGTCAAAGCGCCACAGCCAGTGGTGGCTCAGCCATAGAAAGGCAGCCCCTCGTAATTTCTAGCGTTGTTCCTGAAACTGAAGCGAACCCCCCAGGGATGGCTGAAGGATCTGGGGTCTGGGTTAATCTTTGGAATTACCCCAAAACCGACGTTGAAGGTTATTGCCAAAAGCTATACAGCACTGGCATCCGCAACCTTTTTGTGCAAACTTCGCGTAGTACCACTGAGGCCATCACTCAGCCTACCGAGCTAGGGCAATTAATTGAAGCTTGCCACAAGTACAAAATTAGAGTTATTGCTTGGTCGTTTGCCGAGCTGAAAAATCCTATGGCCGACGCCGATAAAATGATCGTCGCTGCCCGCTTCCGCACACCTAATGGCGATCGCCTTGACGGCATTGCCCCTAACCTCGAGAACAACCTTAATAAGGCAGTTGTTGAGGCCTATAGCAAACATATAAGAGATGCGCTCGGTCATGGTTATCCCATGATGGCAGTGGTCTACAGCCCATTAAACCGGGCTCCCATGGTGGCGATGACCCCGTGGAAGGTTCTCGCCAAATATTATGATGTCATTGCTCCGATGGCTTACTGGAACGGTCGCTACCAAACGGTCGATGCTTACACCTACACTAAGCGCACCGTTGAGCGCGTTCGGCAGCTGACTGAGAAGCCAGACGTAGAAGTACACGTGATTGGCGATGGTATGGGCACTCGGGCTAACGAAATCACCGAGTTCATCCGCGCTTGCCGCGATGTTGGCGCCCAGAGCGCTAGCCTGTACCCGAACCAGAAAACCACAGAAGAGCAGTTTGGCGCTATGTCGCGCTACTCTGATTTAATGCCAGCTAATGGCCGCCATCGCTTGACCGTATTGCGAACTCTATTGTCACGCGGAGTGGTTGCCAATCCACCCACATTTGACCCAGCCAAAGCCTTGAGCCGGGGCGAATTTATGAAAGTGGTGGCCCATGGCTTGAAAGTACCTAACATTAACGACAGTTCTGAGGCTTTTGGCTACTTTAAGCGTCTCGGTGTTGTTGACGTTGTCGCTAGCGAATTTCCTGAGATGGCAGTAGACGACGATTTAATCTCGCCAATTAGCCTAGAAGCCGGACAGAAGTTTGTTGCCGTGGCCAAGAAGGCCGTGATTAGTCAGGCTAAAGCCCAGCGTTCTAAGGGCGGTCTATTTAAAGGCAATCCATTTAAGGCCAATCCGTTTAATGCTAGTCCATTTAACGCTAGTCAGGGGCAAGCTGTACCCTCAGGTTCAAGCTCTAGCTCATATCTGTCAATGAATCGCCCCACCCGTGTGGAAAGGCTCTTCGCTGCCCCTGTTTATGCTGCCGGAGAAGCCAAGCTGCTTTCGCCCACTGACGTCAAGTACAGCGGCAAGATGCATCACATCAACTACTTAGATGCCGCCCAGCTATTTGAAGACCTAAATCAGTAAATTTGGGCCGTAAAAATCGTTTTCTGCGATTATGGTTATAGCGGCTCTCAAGCCGGGTAGGAAATTATCGGAACACCGTATCGTCGACTACTCGTTTGGCTCATTTAATGAGCACTCTGCTTTAAACAGCGTCAGGGATATTTCTTTTGAAGTTGACTTAGATCTTCGCGAATCCTGCAGGCCAGTGTGCTTGTAGGATTTTATGCTTGATTCTCCCAGAACTTGAACAAGAATATGTTTGAATGCTTGAAGCAAAGAAATGGCTGGTGCCGCTATCGGATGTTTTATTTATCCCTTCGTCTCGGAGGATAGTTATGCTAGTAACCGTAACTGGACGCAATATTGAACTAACACCCGCTCTCAAGGAGTATTTGACTGAGAAGTTGCAGCGAGCCCAAAAGCATTTTGATCACAAGCTCGATTGCACAGCTTTATTGAGTGTGGCGAAGAACCCTTCCATTGCGAAGAGCCAGAAGGCGGAAATCACAATTAAGGTCAATGGCAACGTTATTCGGGGCGAAGAAGCCACCGAAAATATGTACGCTTCGATTGATTTAGTCGCCGACAAAATCGAGCGACAATTGCGTAAGTACAAGACTCGACATTACACCAAGACTGGTAAGGCTAAGGAGTACGACGACGAGAGCCCAGAGTTGTCTGATGATGATGATCTCGAGCCAATTGATTTTAACGTTGGCAAAGAACCAGCAAATGGTGCTGACCTTCGACCGAAGATTGTGCGCTCTAAGCGCTTCCCTCTCAAGCCAATGATGGCCGATGAGGCCTGTAAGCACATGGACCTTCTTGGCCATGACTTCTTTATGTTCATAAATTCTGAGACCAATCACGTCAACACGGTCTATCACCGTCGCGATGGCAATTATGGGTTGATTGAGCCGGAGGCTTAGTCTTCAGCCCTGAATGGGTTTCACAGGGCGCTGCTTCGGCGGCGCCCTTTCGCTTTATTTCTCGTTTGAGCAGCTTTGCCGTTAGCTCTTTTATAGTGAACTCTTCTATCGTGAACTCTTCTATCGTGAACTCTTCTATCGTGAACTCTTCTATAGCGCGTTTTTTTTGTATTTAATTGTGGAGGATGTGTTTTATCACAGCTAAAGATAGTGGGCATTCGCTCAGTAAATTTCTGTCGCTGGTGCTCAGGCATAAACCAGAGGTTATTGGCTTGACTCTTGATCAATCAGGTTGGGTTGATGTGCAAGTTTTGCTCGACGCTTGCAATGCACACGGAAGAAAAATTACTGCCGATTCATTAGCCAAAATGGTGGCCGAGAATAACAAGCAAAGATTTGCCTTTAGCCCCGATGGCAAGATGATTCGTGCCAGTCAAGGCCACTCACTAGATGTCGAATTGGGATACGATGAGCAGCCACCACCTGCAGTTCTATATCACGGCACTGCTTCTCGCTTCGTTCAATCAATTCGTGAGCAAGGTTTGCTTAAGCAAGGCCGTCATCATGTTCACCTCTCGACTGCGACTGACACAGCGCTTGCAGTGGGGAAACGCTATGGTCAGCCCGTCTTGCTTCAAGTTGATGCGGCCAGAATGCATACTGATGGTCATCTATTCTTTATCAGCGAAAATAATGTCTGGTTAACTGATGCAGTGCCACCACAATATATTTTGTTTCCAGATTAGCTAGGAGCCTAAGCTATCGCCGCTTTCTCTTGCCTGAATACTATGTTTTCATTCATAGTATTGACCACAGCGGAGAAAGGATACTAGAAATGACCACGATAATTCGTCATTGAGAGTTTGGCTGTCGATCTGGCCGCTGGTGGCACACTCCAGAAATAGATCGACATCGAAGTTGTGCCATTATTGTCCACTTGCGCCCCTTAAGCCATCACTGAAAGTACCGCGCTTTGCTAGGTCGTAGAGGTCGTATATTTGTTCGAGAATTGTTGATTGCCAGCCCTTGAATCCAAATTCCTCTACTTTTTTTGGTGGCTGCGGTGATTGGGTTTGAGGTTCTGCCGAGGCGTAAGCCGTATCGAGCATGGCCAGAAATTCGCCGCCCGTTATCCATTCTCTTTCACAATACGGTTTTGACAATAGCCAGAGTTTTGCAAGGAATTGTTCAAGCGTAACTTTACTGTTGTTGTACTTCGATCTCACTCCGTCGATCTCATCTCCAAGATCTTTATCTTCGAGATTGTTGTCTTTGAGATTCGAATTGCTGCCTTGATTCAAATGTTTTCCCGTCCGTTCAAAAGGAGTCAGAGCAAGTATACTCAGAAAAGAATGTTGCTACTAGGAGTTTAGGTACTAGATGCAGTCTATTTCGAGAGACAGGCACCGAGTTTCCATCAGCATAAGTTGCACAATGCTGATGTTTCTTGCCTCTGATTCAGCTTCTTGTGGGGAGAATTCAACTAGCGCCATTCCTAAGAAATACGTATCAGCAGTGATTAAGTGTGAGCAACGGCTCAAGCTAGCACCAGATAATTTGGCGCTACGTAAAACTCTTGTCGGGCATTACATCAAAATAGCCCAGTCGCTAAAATCTGATCCCTATGAGGCAATCAAGTTCTTGCACAAGGCTGACTTGTTGGAGCCTGACAATCAGAGCGTAACTGATAATTTGAATACCATCATTAGGAAGATGAGCAAGAACCCTTTATCATTTTCTGATCGCGCAGAGATCGCTGCTATGGCTCGCAGGCAGGCTGATTTCACAACGGCAATTGGAGAATACTTGCGCGCTTTGCAGATCAAACCAAGCGGTTCGATGCACGAACAGCTTGGAGATATTTATCGTGTGCGCGATGAAAATGACAAGGCCATTGAGCAGTACATAAAAGCCCAAAGCTTCGGAGATTCAAAAGGCCTTGAAGTGAAACTTGGTCAAGCCTATCAGGCAAAGAAAGATATTGTAAGTGCTGTGGCTGCCTACGCCAAGGCTGTGGCTATGAAGTCTGATGATCCACTTGAGCAAGAAGCCCTTGTTGCTGGTTGGGAGGAAGCGCTTAAGTCGGTCTTGCATCAAGACGCAACAACGCCGTTGGACTCGTCGGCTCAGCCGCATTTTGACTTTACCGATCTCTCTAATCGCATTAAAGGCGCTTGGTTGCCTCCGAAGAGAGCCGACTTTAAGACTGCGAAACTAAGTGCGAAGTTTTCTGTCGATGGTGGCATGGCCGATTTGAAAATAGTTTCTTCATCGGGAGATTCTAGTTTCGATCGCTCTGCTGTAAGAGCTTTAGAGCGTCTGAAAAAGACAGGTCACGGCCTTGTGCTGCCAGCATCTGTTGTCGATGGTTCTACTTCTACTGCTTTTACTGTCGAATTTCAGCACATTATTGGCGGTCCGAAGATCGTGTTGGTGACTTTGTAAATTAGGTGCATAAGGCCCATCAAGTCAACTATTAGATATTTGGAAAATAGTTGTATATGCAACTATTTTCCAATTTAGAAACCCCGCAAGGACGATACTTCTATTTTTCGAAATAGTTGTATATACAACTATTTCGAAAATTGACAACCTCTCTGGCTTTCTTTAACGACAGCTTGTAAACCGCAAACCCCAGAAAGTACTTGGCAACAAATTTGTCTGGCTGTCGTCCACTTATCAACTGCCATGCAGTTTTGATTTCCGGCCAGATCACCTTCATGTTCCCTTCGAGCTCCGGTTCCCGGCCACCACGCACTTAAAGATCAGGCAAAATACTGTATCTATGAGGAGGTTAGAAAGCTAAAACAGGTAGTGAATAGAATAGAATCCTAAGTACTTACTATTCTTAGGTATTTTGACAAAGGAATTCCCGAAATTGTCCCCTAAATTCTCTGAAATTCTTGCACTGGCTCTATCTTTAGGCCTTGTAACCACAAGTGTGGTTGATGTTGCACCGGCCTTCGCCGTAGACCAGAACGTCTTAATCGGCCTCAACAATGACGCCGTCAGAGCCATTAATTCCCAAAACTATCAACTAGCTATTGAAAAGCTTGAGCAGGCTATAAAGCTTGACCCTACTTACAAGAATGCTAGAGCTAACCTGGCCATTGCATACAACAACTATGGCTTGGTCTTTCAAAATAATCCGATGGAAGCTATCAAGTATTTCCACAAGGCAGTATTGCTCGATGCCAACAATGCCACGACCTTACAGAATTTGAGCGGCATCATTCAAAAGATGGGCAAGAACCCCCGTGTATTTGCCGATCGCGTAGCTATAGGTGATGCCTGTCGTAAGGCTGCTGACTTTGTCGGCGCTATAGTCGAGTACTTGGAAGCTCTAAAAATCAAAGACGATGGACCACTTCATGAAAAGCTGGGCGATGTATTTCGAGTGCGTGATGAAAACGATAAAGCCATTGAACAGTATCAGGCCGCTGGACGAGTCGGCGATAGTGCTTCAGTTGAAGTAAAACTTGGTCAGGCCTATCAAGCCAAGAAAGACATTGCTAGTGCCATTGGCGCCTACAGCAAAGCTATTTCTATGAAGTCTGACGACCCAGATGTACAAGACGCTCTCGTTGCTGGCTGGGAAGAAGCGCTTAAAGACAGTCCAACAGAGCCCAACAACCACATTGGTTTGGGTCAGGCTTTCCAGTACAAAGGCGATTTTGGTCAAGCTGAATCTGAGTACAAGCTTGCGATTTCACTTTCTCCTGGTCGTCGCAATGCCATTGCTGAAAAACTTTTAGCGGCTTTGCCAGCAGCTCGAGCTTCGCAACAAATTAGTAAGTACATCGATATGGGTGTTGATTTGCAAGGCCGCAAGCAATATGGCCCAGCTCTCGATTCTTATAAGCGAGCCCTTGGTCTGAGCCAAGATCCAAAACAACGCTCACAAATTCTCACCAACATGGGTACTGCTTTCCAGGCCACTGGCGATTACGCCAATGCTATCAACAGCTACCAACAGGCCCTCCAGCTTGATGGCTCTAACCAAGCGGCATCTCAAGGCATTAAGACTGCTACTACTGAACAAAAAGACAAAGCTGTGGGTGATCTCTCTGCTGCTGCCGATGCTCTCTTCAAAGCTGGCAACTACGATGGTGCCATTCAGAAGTATCAAGAGCTGCTCAAGACCGACGCCAACGATCCAGCTGTTCACTTCAACATTGGCGCTGCCTATCAGCTCAAGAAAGATTATGACAATGCCATTGTCGAATACAACATGGCAATTAACTTAGATCCTAAAAACAAGAGCTACCAAGACTCTTTGATCAAGGTCAAAGACTTGAAGGTACAGCCAATCATCAACAATGCTGTGGCTAAGCACCAAGCAAAAGATTATGCCAGTGCAATTACGCTCTATCAACAAGCACTAGATATAGTGCCTAATAACGCTAACCTTTGGTATAACATGGCCTCAGCTCAGTATGCCGCTCAAGACTATGCTGGCGCTCGTCGTTCTTATACTAAGAACATCGAAGTCGATCCAGCCAGTCAACCAGACAGCTTGTATTTCATTGCTACAATCGATGAGAACGCTGGCAATGGCAATCAAGCCCGGGGCGAGTATCAACAGTACACAAACAAGGCTAAGGCCGGCCCATATCTCACTCAGGCAAACGCAAGATTTGCTGCTTTGAGCAAAAATCCGAGCGATTGCATCAAGATCAAATCTGAATCTGACCTGGCTCGCGACAAAGAAGCCACCGATTCTTACGCTAAGGCTGTTGATTTGCAGCGCTCAGGTCAATACGACCAGGCCATTGCTCTCTACTCAAAAGCCATTGAAATACAGCCGCAGAATGCTGATTTTAAATATGCCATCGGTACCGCCTATCAACAAAAAGGTGATCTCGACCAAGCCCTTGCTTCTTATCGCTTAGCATCAAACATGATGCCTGCTAATGAAGACTATAAAAAAGCAATCAAAGATGCCACTGTGCTCAAAGCTGGCCCGCTAGTCAAGCAAGCTTATGACAAACAGACTGCTGGCGACATTGCCGGAGCCATCGATGCCTACAATCAGGCCCTGCAACTTGATACCGATAACGGCTCAATCTATATGAACTTGGGCGTTGCTTACCAAGCTTCAGACAACTTCCAGGGTGCCTATACTGCTTATCAAAAAGCCTTCCAGTATGACCCTAAAGGTTGTGTGGATTGCTTGTTCTTCATGGCCCAAATTGAAGAGAACAATAACCAAGCGTCTGCTGCGATTGGCCACTACTCGCAGTATTGCCAGAAGGCACCAAGCGGACAATATGTGGCTTCGGCTAAAGCACGCATGGCTGCCTTGCAGACTAACCCTGGTGCTGTGCAAAAACTTGCCACCACCACCGATGTGAAGAACGCTCAGGCTGCCAGTGATGCTTATACCAAAGCAGTGAAGATGCAAGAAGCCACTGATTACGACGGCGCCATTGCTCTCTATCAGCAAGCAATTTCAATGCAGCCGAAAGAGCCTGCCTATGTCTACGCCTTAGCAACTTGCTACCAGGCAAAAGGCGACTTTGACAGTGCCATCACCAAGTACAAAGAGGCCATTGCCAAAGCTCCAGCCAATCAAGTTGATCAGTTCAAGCAGGCCTTGGCCTCAGCTCAACTAGCGCAAGCGACTCCAATTATGGATCAAGCCGTAGCCAAACACAGTGGCGGCGACCCAGCTGGTGCTATTCCTCTATACGAGAAAGGCCTGGCTCTCTATCCACAAAATGCCCACGGCTACACCAACTTGGCTGGAGCCTACCAAGCAATTGATGACTTCAACAAAGCCAAATCTAACTATCAAAAAGCAATTGATCAAGATCCTAAAGGTGAATCAGATAACTGGTACTTCATGGGCTTGATTGATGAGAACAATGGCCAAGTGCCAATTGCGCTTTCTGATTATGGCAAGTATGTAGCAGCAAAACCCACCGGCACCTATGCCGGTGACGCTAAGGCAAGACTGGCTAGGCTGAAAGCTAATCCAGCCTCTGCCCAAAAGCTCTCGACACAGGCTCAAGTGAAAGCGTCAACTGCTGCCTCTGGTGCCTACACCGAAGCTGTTGAATTGCAGAAAGCTCAGAAGTACGACGAAGCAATTGCTAAATACAAAGAAGCAATTGCCGCTACTCCGAACGAAGCTGGCTACTACTACAGCATGGGTACTTGCTATCAGGCCAAAGAAGACTTCGACAATGCGTTGGCCGCTTATCAAAAGGCCAGTCAAATCAATCCGGCTGAGCCTGCTTACAAACAGCTAGCTGTGCAGATGAAGCAGAGCAAGGCTTCGCCTTTGGTAAACTCTGCTATCGAGAAGCAGACCAAGCCTGATGCGGCCGGTAAGTTTGACCTAGTCGGAGCTATCGCTGACTACGAAGCAGCGCTGAAGATATCTGATGACGGCACCACTCATAGTTACCTTGGAACTGCTTATCAGGCTCAGGGCAACAATCAGAAGGCCCTGAGCGAATACACAAGGGCTCTGGCTCTTGATAAAACTTTGGTCGATACCTACTACTATCTTGGCACTGTCTACGAAGCCTTGAAACTTCCGGCTAAGGCCATTGAAGAGTATCAACGCTTTGTGCGCACAGCCCCAGCCAATAATGGCAACATGGCCGCTGTGAAGGACCGCTTAAAGTTGCTTGCCCCTGGTCGCAAGTAGATGTTTAAATCAAGCTATTGCAGCAAGATAGTGTAAGTTGCAAGAAGCTGGACACAAGAACTAGCTGCCAGGCAGACGTAACCGTAACCAAAAGAGAATCTCGTGCTACTAGCTGAACCTATAAAAAGGATGTTGAAGACCTACAATCAATGTCGCACCTACAGTGACCAAGGTTCTTTTTATAACTCCTCTGGGCCCTTATGCCTTGAGTATCAGACCGAGTTTGAGCGCACCAAGCAGTTCAAGTTAACTTGGCGGCAAGTCAAAGAGGATCCCGCAGCAGAATTGATGAGCGGCGAACTGCTCGCCACTTCAGCAGGATCGTTCGTGACTATGCGCCTTGATAGCCCTGGTGCTGAAACAAAAACTAAAACTCGCGATTACGTTATGGTATTTGATGCCTTGGCCGATATTGAGGGCATTATTCAAAGTCTAGTAATTGTTCCTCAGTATCTCTTCTATCCCCCTGATGAAATCGTTGCTACTGGGCAGTTTGAAGACTTTGAAGAATACGACGAAGTGGTCTTCAACGACGAGGCCTGTGTCAAATTTAGCACTATGAATAGTGGCATTCGCCGTGAACTTGTGCTCTCTCAGATTGATGGCACTATGCGTCGGCACTTTATGGGCACAGGCCTTTTGGAAGGTGGAGAAGATGTGCTGTCGGCCTTAGGCGCGCCAATGTCTAATTGTCTAGATATAAGATCTGTCAAACTAGAAGCAGGTATTTTCGGCTAGTTTGGATTTTCCTTCGCTCAAGAGTTCAGTTCACAATTTTCGAGCTATTTACTTTCTGAGCATTATGTCGACAGCTTCGCTGTTTTTGCGGTTAGTGTGGCCGGATACGACATCTCTTATCGAAGCAGCTTTTTTAAAGCCTGACGGAGGCGAAAAGAAACTAGGTGCCACCGAGACTTTTTCGATTTTGCTTGTATCAAGGTTGATTTCTCGCCTGCCTTTGTTTTGCATGCCTGTTATGAAATCGGCTCGGTAGTGAGTGCCAATGTACGTAAGGGGAATGCCACCATTGGTAGGTAGCTTATAGGTGGCATAGAGGATTTTTTCTATTGCAGGAGAAGTCACGCCATCAAGCTTCATAAATTTCATGGTAGTCCATGGTGAAGTGAGTCGCTCAATTTTAAAGCCGTCAAGCGTCATCGTTGATGCTCTTAGTGGGCGATCTAGTATTTTTCGCTCTTTTCTGCCAATGAGTAAGTCTGACAATAGCCCTGTATCTTGGAATGTCTTTAAATCTTCTGTGAAATAGGTTTTGTCATCTAGGCGAAGCACCGTAACTTTCCAGTCTGGTGCTTTTGAGACCAAGATAAATCGCAACTGTGAAGTGTTTTCTATGCGGATGGCATCTGGTGCAATGGTGACCAGTTCTGAGCCCATAAAGTAGTGTGATTGAGTGAGGCGAATGGCCTGTATCGTTTTTCCGCCTGGTCTTGGTTGGGCGCCAAGTGCTTGGTCAACAGATCCAAGTTGAAGCCCAAGAAGAAGCACAAGAATAAACAGGTCGAGACAAAGCAGACTAGGTGCGAGTGGGCCTGATACAGTTTGGTCTGATACAAATTGGCCTGATACAGATTGGCAGCGCTGGAGCCGAGTAAATCGCAACACCATCTACTGTGACCTGGCTTTTAATTGCGCATTTGTGCCGCTCGGTTTACTTGTGCTGCTCTGGGTATTTGTACTGCTAGGTTTACCTGTGTTGCTCTGCTTTCCTGTGTTGCTGCCGCGGGGACTATCGAATAATTCTTGATAGTCAGCATCCTCCGCTCGTGTATTGGCCGCGGTCACAACTTCACTGATAGACTTTGCCAGCTTGTATCCAGTTGGTGCTTTGAAAATACTTGGCGAAACATCGACTTCTTCAATCTTTGAAGTTTCCAGATGTATTTGTCTTCTTCCTGCATTGTTCATGCCGGTGATGTAGTCTCGTCCACCATGAGTGGTTTGATAGCCAATGCAAATGCCACCATTGGTCGGTTGTTTGAAAATGGCATAGTCTAGTCGTTCCAACTCAGGCACGTTTTGCTTCAGTGGCAGATATTTGAGCATTTTTTCTTTGCCGGTCATCCGTACTATTTTCTGTCCGCAAAAGTCAAAGGTAGTGACCCTAAACTTCTCACTGCGTTTATTTACTATAGTGCGATCTCTAATCACTAGCACAAACCCTGACAATAGCCCCGCTTGTTCAAATTCTTTCAGGCTTTGGCTGTAGTAACTTTTGTCGTCGTTGCGAAAAACTGTGACACGCCAATCTGGTGCTTTGGCGACAATTGTGTACTTGAGGCCGCTGGTATTTTCTAGCCGCATGCCGTTGCTATTGAAGGTCATTACACTATTTCCCATAACATTGTGAGTCTGGGTAAGCCTTAAGGCTTTTTCTGCATGAGCAGGCGGGGCGGCAACGATAGTAAAAACGATAGTAAAAATTAGTGAGGTGCAGCACGCTGTGAGAGTTAGCAAAAATTTTGCTAGGGGTGAAAAGTAATCAGTTCGTGTTACCGACATTTTTCAGATAAATCCTCAGCATTACGCACAAGGCTACTCCCATTGTACCTGCGCTGACCAAAAGCGGTATAGGGATATTCATATAGTTGGCAATGCTGTCTACTCGCAGCGGTTCAATCAGCACGCGACCGAGCGAATAGCCGGCAAGGTATGCGCAGCTTGTCATTCCGGGATATTTTCTAGCTTTTGGGGCAATGCCAAAGTAGAGCAAAAGAAAGAGTCCTAAGTTCCAGATACTCTCATAGAGAAAAGTTGGGTGGAAATAACTAAAAGTGCGGAACTCCATCGGTCTTGAGTCAACCGGAATAAAGAGTTTGAGGAAGAAATCGTCGCCAACAGGATGGCCAAAGGCTTCTGAATTGAAAAAGTTGCCCCAGCGCCCAACTGCTTGCGCTAAGGGGATAGAGGCAAATAGGATGTCGGCATAAGCAAGAATTGGCAGCTTCTCTTTTTTGAGATAAATATAGGCGGCTATGATGCCACCAATAAGGCCACCATGAATAGACAATCCGCCTTTCCATGTAGCGAGAATCTCGCCTGGGTGAAGGAGAAAGTAACTAGGATTGAGAGCTGCATAGTAAAGTCTGGCGCCTAATACACCAGCTATAAAACAGATAAGAGAGAGATTGATTAGCTTGTCGCCATCTAGCCCGCGAGCTTTGCACATTTTGACGGCGGCAAAAACGGTGAGCATAAAACCAGCAGCAATCATCACCCCATACCAGCGCACTGTGAGCGGGCCTAGCTGGCAGAGTATGGGGCCGGGTGATTGAAATACCATGTTATTAGCTAGTAGGGAGCCTGGCCGTTAGGATACTGGCCGCCGTATACGTCTTTCGGCGCTTTGCCTTTGCTGCGATCTTGGTTGGCTGGTAGGTCTGGATCGTGTTGTTCGTCGGCTGGATCATCGCCATGTGGATCTGGGCCGTGGGGGTCGCCGCCATATTTTTGTAGAGGAACAAGCTTTGGCGCTTGGCCATTTTGTACACGGGCATTAGAAGCTCGGCCAATAGACGAATGATCATTGGCGCTTGTCAACGGGGCAAGCTGAGCTGCACCAATGAGAAGTGCGGTGCTTAGGCTGGCGATAATAACGCTTGACATGCTTTATTCCTCCACTAACTCTTAAGGTCTAGGCGAACAAGCAGCCAGTATAGAGTAGACGCCTTTGATTAGCGTTAAAATATTGGCTTAGAATGAGGGATTAGTTTGGCATGGCTAAGGGGAAATCGCGCTGGGTTTGCCAGCAATGCGGCTTTCAGAGCTCGCGTTCAATGGGGCGCTGTACTGAATGTGGCAACTGGAATTCGTTTGTAGAAGAGCTAGCGCCAGAAGATGACAGCGCTAAAAAAGGTTTTGCCGCAAGACTGGCCGCTGTCTCTAACGGGCTCAGTGGTCCCAATGGCACAAATGGCCCTAATAATACCGGTGGTCAGGCCAACAAAGCTTTGCCGCTCTCTCAAATTGATACTGATGAATCTGGTCGGCTTGAGACCGGTATGGCTGGCCTAGATGAAGTCTTAGGCGGTGGCCTCATGCCTGGTTCGGTCATTCTCATTGCCGGAGACCCAGGTGTGGGCAAATCAACTTTGCTCATGCAAGTAGCAAAAAATCTCTCCCGTACCCATCAAATTCTTTACATTACTGGCGAAGAATCTGCTGCTCAAGTAAGTCTTCGGGCTGGACGCTTGGGCGTCACCTCCGACAATGTGCTGGTTGCCGCCGAACAAAATGTCGTCAACGCTGCTGAAATGATGCTAGCAAGCGATTCGGCCGTTTGTGTAGTCGATAGTATTCAATCTGTATATCACCCTGAAATTGCTAGTGCCGCTGGTTCAGTTAGCCAAGTGAGGGAAGGAACGCAGCTTCTTATTCATGCTGCTAAGCGCAAGAACATCGCCACCATATTGGTTGGTCACGTCACTAAGGAAGGCACAATTGCTGGCCCTCGCGTTTTAGAGCACATGGTCGATGTGGTCTTGCAGTTTGAAGGCGATCGCACTAGGCAGCTAAGAATTCTTCGTGCTGTTAAAAACAGATTTGGCTCTACTGCCGAACTTGCGATTTTCTCAATGTCTGAAGAAGGCCTCTCTGAAGTCGATAACCCCAGCGCTTTGTTTTTAGGCGACCGCCTTTCGAAAGTGGGGCAAAAACAAGCCCCTTCGGGGACAGCAGTTATAGCTGGGGGCGAAGGCAGTCGCAGTCTTTTGCTGGAAGTGCAAGCCTTGACTGTCTCTACGCCCAATCCCTCGCCGCGAAGAGTAGTGAACGGTTGGGACTATAACCGTCTTTTGCAGCTTGTTGCCGTGCTAGAAAAACGTGCGGGACTACACCTTGCTCGCCTTGATGTTTACGTCAATATTGTCGGTGGCCTCGATTTTAGCGACCCAGCTGGCGATCTTGGCATAGCTCTAGCTGTGGCTACTTCATTCTTAGACCGTTCTATTGATCCAGGTTTAGTTGCTGTTGGCGAAGTTGGTTTGACTGGTGAGATTCGACCAGTCTTGAATCTTGGTCAGAGGCTCAAAGAAGCATCTCGCCTGGGCTTTAAGAAAGCGTTGGTACCCCAGGCATCACTTCCTCTGAGCAATATTCCTAAAGGTATGGAAGTTATTGGTGTAGAAAATATTTCTGAGGCTCTGCAAAAAGCGATTCCTAATTTGGTATCGGGCAAAAGCAACTCGGCCAAGAAGAATTTTGAAAAATATTCTGAAACAACTTCTGAAGAAACTTCGGCAAACTCCCGAGAAATCAGTCAACAATTAGAAGATGAAAGCATACTCTCCCTCTGAGCATCTGGTTAAACAGCTCTCTGGCCTGCCTGATAGCCCAGGGTGTTACATATTCAAAGACGAGCTTGGCGACATTCTTTATATTGGCAAGGCCCTTAGTTTGCGCTCGCGGGTGCGCTCTTATTGGGCTGATATCTCGTGGCGAGAGCGGCCAAAATTAGCTGTGATGATTCCAAAGGTTGCCACCATTGAAACTATCCTCACTAATTCAGAGAAAGAAGCGCTCTTACTAGAAGCCAATCTAATTCGGCAGAAGCTGCCGCGCTACAACGTTTCGCTCAAAGATGATAGACGCTATCCCTGGTTGGCAATTACCTATGATGTGGCCTTCCCTCGCTTAGTGATGATTCGCGACCCGGTGCGTTTTAAGAAAGATAACCCTAGAGCAAAAGTATTTGGGCCTTATGTCGAAGCCGGTCAAATGTGGGAAACCATGCGCATTTTGAGGCGTGTATTTCCTATGCGACAGCGCAAAACGCCGCTTTTTAAAGACCGACCATGCATGAACTTTCATATTGGTCTCTGCTTAGCACCTTGTCAAAAGAAAGTAGAACCTGAGCCCTATGATCGTATGGTCAAACAAGTAGAAATGTTTTTGGCCGGCCGTCAAACTGAAGTGATCGACCAGCTCAAGTCTGATATGGAGAAGGCTTCTGATAATTTAGAGTTTGAGCTGGCTGGGAAAATTCGCGACCGCCTAGTGGCACTGCGGTCAGTAATTGAAAAGCAACAAGTATTTTTTCAGAGCAACAAAGTCAGCCACGACATTGTTGCTGAGGCCCACACTGAAAAAATGATGTCTGTTTGTTTGATGAAAGTGCGCGAAGGCAAACTAATTGCTTCTGAAACTTTTTCCATTCCGCTGTTGGAGAAAACATCGTGGGATGAAGCCTACCAGGCCTTTGTCGACCAGTACTATACTGCTTGCGAGGATGTCGCTATTCCGCAGACAATTCTATTGCAGCATGAACTCAGTGACATGGATGTTTTGCGCGAATTTGTCAGTGGCAAGGCCGACATAGCGGTGAAGCTTTTGGTGCCACAGCGTGGTGGCAAAAACGATTTGGTCGATATGGCCATCAAAAATGCTGAGCACTCTCTAGGCCAAGAGGTCAACCGCGTCACCCAGCTTGACGCCAAAGTCGAGCGCACCCTCACCGCGCTCAAAGAAGGTCTGGGCATAGACAAGCTACCTAACCGCATTGAGTGCTTTGATATTTCAAATATTTCTGGTACCGATAACGTCGCCAGTATGGTTTCATTTGAAGCAGCCAAGCCAAAAAAGACTGAATATCGCATGTTCAAAATACAGAGTGTTGAAGGCGAGCCCAATGACTTTGCTTCTATGAAAGAAGCTGTTGGAAGGCGCTATGCCAGGCTGCTTCGTGAGCAAAAGCCATTTCCGGATTTGATTATTATTGATGGCGGCAAAGGGCAATTAGGAGCTGCTATGGAGGCACTTTGTGACCTTAATTTAGGCGAACTAAAGGCGGGCGACCACGAATTTTCTATTGTAGGTTTGGCGAAGAAGCAAGAAGAAATTTACTTTCCCAATCGCTCAATGCCGGTCTATATACCAAGACGCTCTGAGGCCCTGCACTTGTTGCAGGCTGTGCGTGATGAGGCCCACCGCTTTGCTGTTACTTTCCACCGCAAGTTGCGGGCCAAGCGTGTCATCGCCTCTCAATTAGATGTCTTAAAAGGCCTTGGGGCAAAACGGCGCAAGAAACTAATTGATCATTTTGGTTCGTTTGAGCAAATCAAGACCGCTACTTTGGAAGAAATAGAAGCCTGTGAAGGTATCCCTAAAAAGCTAGCTCTTGAGCTATTTACTTTCATGCAAGACTTGAAGAATAAGCCCAAGGCTAAGTCGCTATTGACCGGGATGGAGCCTGTCACTGAAGGGGATGGAGAGTCAATTAAATCAGTAAAATCGGTTAAAGGTGCTTCTGCTAAAAGAGATTCGCTGCTAATGGTTGCTGAAGATGCTGGAAAATATGACGACAAATATGATGATGGCGAAATAAAAGAAGTCTCTATCCTTGATCAAGAAGATGAGCAAGAGTTTTATGCTGAAGATGTTGAAGACGATGAAGAGCGCCTGCCAGAGGCCGATGAAGATGAAGAGCTAGGCTAAGCTAGTTAAAAACGGCTAACTAGCTTAAGGTCTGACTAAAGTCGCTTCAATAAAAGAGCATCAATATTTGTTGGTAAAACCATTTCTTTTGAGAAGCAAATTGAAGCCATGAAACCTTGTCGATTGAAGTGATCTTTTCCTCTACTGTTATATGTGATTTCGTTACCGGCTAAATCGCAGACGAAGCCGCCCATGCTCTCAATAATGGGCTGGGCCGCTGAGATGTCCCATTCTTTTGAATAGTCATAGTTGAAACAAAATAGATTGATCTCGCCCAGCACTAGTGCGGCAAAACCATGGGCAGCTCCGCCACACTGAACTATCTCTGCTGGAACACCAAGGCCTTGGCCAACAGTTTGGTAGTAGCTTTCGACTTCAGGGTTGCTATCTATTTTTCGTTGATAGCCCAGCAAAGTTGTCTGCTGCGTTTTGTCTTTGGGCCACTCTGTCTTGTCTACACCATTTTCTCTAATTATTAAAGTCGAATTTGTCAGGTCGGCAGAGAGAAGCAAGTCTCGATCTGGAATATAGATAATTCCTGCTATTGATTTATAGCTGCCGTTGTCTAGTTGTTTGAGTAGGGCTGCTGATACTCCGCAGAAATGCCTTTGGCCTTGGACAAATTCATCAGTGCCATCTAGAGGATCTATCTGCCAGAGCAACTTCGCTGTACTTGGCTCAGTCGTTAGCTCTTCTTCTGAGTATGATTGCGGAAGAGTTTGGCGGGCGGCAGTCAGTATGATTTTGCTGAGTCGCAAATCGACAGCTGTGACAAGCTCAGAGTAATTTTCAGTATGAATTTTTAGTTTGTGCTCGCCGCTACTGGCTTTGGCATTATTCTCTTCTGTGGGCTTGTGCCAAAGCTCTTGGGCGCAGGCGCTAACAATTACTTGTTGCATGCGCTCGATTTCTTCGGCTAAGTTTATCGCTATATTTTCTGCTAAATCTCTGTTTATAGTCATGTTAGCTTTTCAATATTGCCTAGGTAGTCTGGCCTAACTTTTGCTCAGTCCTCATCGCTAGCGGCAAGCACTGCTATGTGCCGCTTGTCTGGGCGCACGCAGACAATTCCAAAATCCCAAGCGACGTTGTAGAACCATTTAGCTGTTGACTCAATTGAGCACCAGTCGCTCTGGCTCACTGCATCACATACCTCATCAAACGAGGCCGTTTCGGCGACACCAACTAGTGAGGCCAATGATTTCCAGGCGGCCAGTCTTCCATAAGCGCCATCCACGCCAGACGGATAGGCACCACCGTGAGAAGCCGCTGAAAACAAGATGGCAAATACATGGTCAGTCGTTACTAAGTCTACCCTGACGTCTTGCGGTGTTGCATTGGCCAAGCATTCTAGTTGAAGGTTCAATAGTTGCTTAGCCGAAACGTCAGCGGCTGAAATAGGAGATGTGGTTTGAAACAATTTCGCTTCAAACTTACCGTTGGAGTGTTCCTCCCATTTGCGCACGCAGCGCGCCGCAGACGCTTGGTCAAACGTCTGCGGCACTGCCTTGAATGATTTTCTGTTTGGATTCTTAGAGGACTGCTTCGCTAGTATCCCATTAACAGAGCTTGATGGCCGGTGAGTTACACTGCCGCTTCCTCGATAACGAGGAAAATCTGCAGACCGTTCAATATCTACCCTATGGAGTGGAAGCCAAGCAAGTGGCTCCTCTCGCTCAGAGAGCGCCGTCCAAAATGTAGTAATTGGTTCAACGTCGTCGTAGCAAGCGCCCCTGGCGACAGATTCTTGAATCAATGGAATTATGATCTTTAAAAATTTGCGGTCTGCGACATGCCTCAAAATGACTTCTTTCGTTATCTCAGGCGGGTGCATTGAAGCAATCATCGAGGCCCGGCGTAATACGCCTCGTTGGGCTTCGAGTGTCAGTTCTATTGCTGTATCGATCTCATCGAGGTCGTTGGATTCGCAAAGCACTTCGATAATGTCAGAGCTTTCTGAATTGCTTGGGTCTGCAGAAACGATTCGCTGCATATTGTAGTTACGTTCCCTTGCTATCTTTTTGACGTCAGTCAACTTTGTCTTTTGCAAAAAGTCGTGGGGCAATAGAGGTAGCCTCTTTGGTTGTTCATAGTTGACACCCAGCGGTGTGGCGCTGAGTAGTGGCTGCTGGAAAGGGAGGGAGAGTGTGCACACCATCAGGAACGTTTGCCCTGAGATACGCGTTAATATTCGAGGCTTGTTAAACAGTTTCTGAAACTGACTTAAATGAATTCCTGGTATTTGCAAAGAATAGCCGGGAAAGTTATTCTTGTGCGCTTGTGTCAGCTGAGGCCAACTAGCGGGCCATAAAACCGGTTTACCACCAGTGCTTTCCAATAGCGAGACATCGAAGTGTTCCGGAAACCATGGATGTGCATCCTTCGGGACAAAGTTATGCATCTCGTACCAGGCGCCAATAGCGCTTTGCGGCACATCAATGCTACCCCATAGCAGGCTTTTAGACTCTTCTGAAGGCGCCGCTATCGTGTATGAAGCGAACTTTCCAGTTCCCGTTTTATTCGCTAAAACTGGACCATCCATGGCAACATGGCGCATGCGCTTTCCATCGCTAAATACAATGAGACTCTTAGACATAAAGTCGAACTTGTAGTTTTCAATGTTGATTTTTAGTTCGGGTAGGCCTGTCAGTATTTTTTCGAAAGACTGCCAGGTTTCGTCATCAACTGTGCCAGTAACGAAGCCTGTATGTTGACTATTACGTCCTTGGTAGATCACGGTTCTGTTCGAATAAAGAACAAAACGAATGGGAGTGCCTCTAAGATTTGCGGGCGAGGCATACTCCACTAGAGCCAAGATTGGCTTTGGTTCGGCTAAGGTCTGATGTTGAGAGTTTGGTTCTGAACTTTGCACTACTGTACCCAAGAGCCAGACGGCTATAAGTGAAATAAGAAAAAGAGAGTCGGCTAAACGTGATCATCTTGTTTATTCTGTCCGGTTCAAACCATTTAAGCAAGCGGGTGGCTGAAAACATTTGCTTGCCTTACTCATTTCAGTGTTAGTGTCGGGACAATCGTTTATGATCGACTCATAGATTCGTTTTTCTGGAGGTTGTCTTGTCATCAGGTGTTGGTCTAGCGCTTGTACCGAGTGAGAAAGATTGCCAAGCTATTTGTGCTCTGCTTGCCGAGAGCGAAAGTATCGGAATCGATTTCGCTTTCGCTTTGAACACCTCGAACTCTATTGCCCATTTGAGTTTAATGCAAGCTACTTTTGAGGATGCACAAACTGCCGTCGACTTGCTGCAATCAGTAAATATTCTGACTGATACTTATTCAACTCTTGGTCCGATTATTGGACCAGCTCCTGCGCAAGCCCTTTGCCACTTCCTTCGACAGCCCATAGCAATCACCGACATCAGTGTCTGGGCCTCTAAAATTGTTTTCCTCAACTTTGTTCTTGGGGCCGAGTTAAAGCAGCTGCATTGCGACGTAGCCAACCACTGGCTGCCAAAGGCATTAAGGGCGTCGGCGGATCCGCAGAGCTTCGTAGGCATCAGCGATGGCCAGATGCAGAGCATATCTAACACCGGCTATCCCTTTAGCTACGACGAATATTTGCCTCATATCACCTTGGGTCATCTCAAAAATCCCCATGATTCTGCAGCAGAAAATAGACAAATTAATGAGCTGGATAAGCTCAATGAACTACTCGAAACTCGATTGCCACCAGCTATCCGTTTTGAGAAGCTGGTAGCTTTTGCTGTGGAACCCCTTGGACTTTGTCGCCAGATTATTCGGGAATGGAAAATATAGGCGCTGCGTTCGTTCATTTTGCACTTTCTAGTTTCGGTCGCTACGAAGCCGGGCAGACAGTTAGAAGCAATGCTCATATCAGGCAGCCCAGAATTACCGCCCAGAAAGAGAACGTGCTGATTGTCTTTAATAGCAGTCGAAAACCTCACTAAGACTTATCGCCAGGGCAAAGTAAAGGCTGTCGACCAAGCCTGCTTTGACGTTCAGGAAGGCGAAGTATTTGGCCTGATTGGCCCAAACGGGGCTGGCAAAACCACTATATTTGGTTGCTTGTTGGCTCTCACTCAGCCCTCGGCTGGTTTAATCAAAATCGATGGTATGTCGCCATTTGCTCTTGATGTCAAACAACAAATTGGCTTTCTTCCAGAGCGTCCTTGCTATAACCGCTGGATGTCAGTGAAGCAATTTCTGGCCTATCATCATTGGCTTGCTGGCCGGCCTAGTGTGGAGCGTGAGTCTGAGATCAAGCGGGTCTTAGCTCTAGTTGAGCTTGACGTTGATATTAATCGGCGCAAGGTCAAGGAGATGTCTCGCGGAATGCTTCAGCGCCTTGGTATCGCCCAGGCTTTGATAGGCCATCCTCGTATATTTTTCTTGGATGAGCCGACATCAGGCATGGACCCTCTGGGTTTTATCTTGATTCGCAAACTACTTTTGAAGTGCAAAGAAGAGGGCATGACCATCGTGCTTAATTCTCATCACTTAAATGAGGTTGAAAAAGTTTGTGACCGTATAGCCTTTATTCGCAAAGGCAAAATTGAAGAAGTGGCCAATGTTGCTGCTCTCTCTCATGTGCGTCAAATTCTCATAGTTAGCTGGTTGGCTTGCGACACAGATAGTGCACCAGCATTAGCCGCAGCAGCGCAGAGTAGCGGTTGTACCTTGATTGAAGTGACTGGCGAGACTGCAAAATTTACTGTCTCTGGTAACGACAAAGCTGCCGATATTATTGCCAGTTTGACTAGTAGTGGCTTGCGAGTTTATAAGTCTAATTTTGAAAAGCGGGAGTTGGTGGAGCTGTTCTTAAGTGCTCCAGAACAAGCGTCTAAAGAAACTCTAGGTCAAGATTTCGAGCAAGATCAAAACTCCGAAAATGCACTTGATGAAAGTGGAGGTTCTAAACTTCCAAATGAATAGAACACTTTTCAGTCCAGCTGTTTTTGCTTATACGCTTTATGTCAAATTCGCTAATCCGCGCTATTGGATAATTCCTGTGCTATTGATGGGATTGCCAACTTTTGCTCTGATCATTCCGTTTTCATTCCCCCATCCGCCTTTGACTGATGAGATTCAAAAGCTCATTGCCGGAGGGATTCTCCACTATTTCTTGCAGCCGATTGTTTACCTGCTTCTTGCCTACTTATTTATCAGTGATGGCCCTGCGGGAGGTAAGCTCGTCGCTGAGGCCGACTCATTGTCTTTGCTTTTTACAAGGCCAATGACGCGCTTTTGTTATGTCTTGACCCGCTATCTCGCTGCTGTGGCCGGTACAAGTATGCTTTTATCTTTATCACTCTTAGTTGTCTACCTTGTTGCTCTATGTTATGGCGTCACGGCAATTGATATCGGCCCTCTTGCTCTGGCATCAATTATTTTGAACGCTGCTAGCTGGTGCTCGCTTGTGATTTTTATGCACAGTGCATCACCTCTAATAGCCTTCTCTACAGTGTTTATTTTGTTTGGTTGCGCCGGTGTTGGTAATGTATATTCTCAAGCCCAGCAGTCTACCAATGCTTTTCTTGAGTTGCTAAAGACGATCTGTTTGTTTATTGATGAGTGGTTTGGAGACTTCTTGCCATCGGCGATTGATTTGGTCGCCATGACTGCAGCTTCTGCTTTTGATACTTACGAGTTTGCTATTTTTATCTCCAACATTGCTTTCTTTTTACTAATTGCTGCCTTTGCCTTGTCTTGCCGGGAGTTTTCGTATGGCTCAGACTAAAGAGACCCAAGGGGCAAAAGGTCTAAAGGGTCCCATCAATACACTGACTATTCCTGTCTGGTTTATCATTCTTGTCAGTTGGTTATTGTGTTTTCGTGTCTATGCGAAATTGACACAGAGCACCGCGCCGAGTGATAAGTGTGTGGCTTGGATCACACCAGTGCAATTAGAGCAGCTTGCACAAAAGCCAGGCGGTATCAAGAAAGGCCTGGTGTTGTATGAGTTTACTGCCGACTGGTGCCCCCCTTGTAAAAAGAGGGAGCGCACAGTATTTAGGGCACCAACAGTGATAGCAGAGATTAACGACAATTTTGTGCCGGTGCGCGTAGACCTGACTAACGAAGCTCTCAGTTCTATACCGGCTACTAAGAGCCTGACTGAACGATTTTCTGTTAGCTCTATACCGCGCTGTATCATTTCGCTAGCGTCCGGCGAAAAGGTTGATGACGATCGTTATCTCTATGGCGACAAGTTTTCTGAATTTATCACGCACTCTAAGAAAAAGGCCAATACGGTTAGAGCTAAAGTCGCTCTGTCAAAAGGTAATTATGATTTAGCTATAGCTGGCTTGAGCCCAGAACTTCTGCAGGGCAATACTGGCGTAGAGAGATATAATTCTTCTGATTATTTGATGTGTCATCACTTGCTGCTTGCCTGCAAGCGCCAAGCAGAAGTAGAGCCGATGATGCAAAAAACATTTGATAGAAGCTCTAAGTACAGTTCAATGTCGTCTGAAAAAGAACCACTTTTGTGGCTTAAGCAACTAAATAAGTATTTGCGCGATGAGATCAGCGACGAACAGCTATTGAAATCAACAACCTACGAATACGACAAAGCAACCTACAATCTGGCTATCGGTCTTAAGCAATTGCGTTTGGGAGATAAAAGCAAGGCTCTCAAAGCGCTGCATCAAGCCTCTGTATTGAGTGCTAAAAACTATCGCAGTGATGGCTTGTCGGAGTTGTTGGTTGATGAGCTAGAAAAATAAAATAGTTGTATATGCAACTATTTTCAAAAACAGACCTGCCAGCAAACTTTCATTGCCCTTGAACAGGGTAGCCCAGTTCGATTGCCCGCTTTTCGTCGGCCGCCGATTGACTGTCGTTGCCTTGTATTTTGTGCAGGAGAGCCCGGTGGTAGTAGGCTTCGGCGTATTCTTCTTTGTTTTGAATCGAACTGTTGAAGTCTTTCATGGCCGGCTCATATTGCTTCAAAGCTAGATAAATAGTGCCCCTTGTGTCGTAGGCTTCGGCCATATCGGGAGAGAGCTCTATGGCCTTGTTTACGTCTACCATGGCGGCATCAAGCTTGCCCGCTTGTGCCATCATCCAAGCGCGGTTGTTGAAGGCCGGTGCGTAGTTCTTATCTGAGATCACAGCCTCGTCTAAGTCGCTGATTGCCTTGCTACGCTCGCCAATTAGAGCTAGGCAGGTGCCCCTTTGGTTTAAAAGAGCAGCGAGCTTGCGACTTTGGCTAGCAGCCATGGCACGCTCAAACATTTCACGTTTTTGCGGGGATAGTTTGCTCTGAGTCTGGTCTAGATTAAGTTTGGGTAGGCCAGCTGAGTGATCTTGTATCTGACTGATGCGCTCATTGAGGAGGCTGACGTTGCTCATGGCCTGCATCTTCTCAGCGGTAGTAGTGCGTACTATAAATAGGTTAGCGCTTGGCATTCCGGCACTCTTGGCGCCCTCTTCTGCCGAGGGGTCAGAGACCATCGACGGCAGTTTGCCGAGAGCTGACTGGCCGCCTAGAGAAGAAATGGCGACAGCTGCGGCAGCACTGCTGGCTACCTGCCCAAGGCGTATGCCTATCTGTCTCATCAAAACCTCCCACTCATAACTTCTATATATGAAGAGTCTAATTATGAAGCTTACAGGGCTTTGAGCAATATTAGGAGGGAAAAAACAAGAATTTCATCTCGTGCTACTTTTCGATTCTCTTGACTTGTGGAATGATGGATACATAGGTTGATAGAGATATAGATTGATAGAGTTGTTTGCTGGCTGGCGCTGGTTTTTATGAGACTTAGATTTTGATTAGACTCATATTTGCTTTGAGTTAGATTTTGCTTTGAGTTGGATTAGTCTTAGATAGGTTTACTCTTAGATAGGTTTACTCGGTCGCACATCAGGATAGGGGCGCTTACGGAACTAACATCCCGTGGGCGCTTTTATTCTTTGGACCTGCTAGAAGTACTCAGTTTTTAGAAGTACTCAGTTGATGTTGGTTCTGAGGTGCTGATAATGCCAATATGATGGTAATATCTTGTCATTCCAAACCATAGAGATAGCCATGGGCCTTTCATTCAAGAATTTTCACGCCAAGCATTATCTGCGTAAGAATTTTAAGCACATCGTAGTCTGGACTATGATCCTGCTGTTCCTTGGAACACTTGTGCCATCTACCTTCTTTATGTTTATGGGCAATTAAGCATCAAAAACATGTTAGCTCAGAAGAATCGACCGCCCCTGGCCGAGCGTATGCGCCCCAGGGAACTAGACGAATATTACGGTCAGGAAAAACTGCTAGCCGAAGGCGGCGTGCTGCGCACAATGCTGTCTGGCAATACTTTAAGCTCATTTATTCTCTGGGGACCGCCCGGTGTGGGCAAAACGACCCTGGCGCGCATAATTGCCCGCGAGACCGATAGCAAATGGATAGCCTTTTCGGCTGTGGCCTCTGGCATGAAGGAAATTAAGGGTGTTATGGCTGAAGCCGAGGCCTTTATGAACCTTGAAGGCCGCCGAACAATTATGTTTGTAGATGAAATTCATCGTTTTAACAAAGCACAGCAAGATGCTTTTTTGCCCTATGTTGAAACTGGAGTGATTTGCTTAGTTGGTGCCACCACTGAAAACCCATCGTTTGAAATTAACTCGGCTTTACTCTCAAGGCTGAAAGTTTTTGTCATGGATGAGCTTGATTTGCCTGCTCTTTTGAAAATTATGCAGACTGCATTGATTGATAAAGAGAGAGGTTTAGGAGAGCTGGAGTTAACCGCTTCTGACGACACTCTCAAACTGATTGCCGCCTATTCATCGGGCGATGCTCGCACTGCTCTCAACTCGCTTGAAATGGCCGCTAACCTAGCTTTCAAGCGTGGACAGAAAGTGATTAGCGAAAAAGAAATTCGCTCTGCAGTGCAGCAGGCTGTACTCAAATATGATAAAGACGGAGAAAATCATTTCAATCTGATTTCGGCTCTACACAAGTCAATTCGCAATTCTGACGTGAACGCCAGTATTTACTGGTTAGCGCGCATGATGGAAGCTGGTGAGGAGCCAATGTATGTAGCACGGCGTTTGGTGCGCTTCGCATCCGAAGATATTGGCTTGGCTGCTCCGCAAGCTTTGACGCAGGCTGTGGCGGCCATGCAGGCTGTGGAATTTATTGGGGTGCCGGAGGGGAAATTGGCTCTGGCTCAATGTGTCGCGTATATGGCCTTGGCGCCAAAATCAAATTCTCTTTACAAGGCTTACAACGAAGCAGCGCAGGATGCACTAAATACGGTGCAACATCCTGTTCCTCTGCACTTGCGCAATGCGCCAACGAAGTTGATGAAAGAAATTGGTTACTCTAAGGGCTATCAGTACGCCCATGATTTCGCCGGCGGTAAAGCCGATGCTATGCAGTGCCTACCAAATGAGCTAGCTGGACGCAAATACTATCAACCAAGCGAACGGGGCTTTGAGGGCAAGATTCGCAAAGCTGCAGGCAAAGAGGTCGTTGAAGGCTAAGAAGGAGAAATTGACTAGCAATTTCTCCTTCTATTTGATTTGTGCTCAGGCACTTTGATTTGTTCCGAAGCGCTGTTTGCTAGCCTGGTCGCTCTTAGGCTTTCTTGAGGAAGCTTTTAGGAACGAAACTGTGCCACCATTTGCGGGCTTTTATCTCGGCCAATTCTGCTCTTGTGTTATTGAGGATGCTCGACAAGCGAGTATTCTCGTCTTCGCAAGTAACAAGAATGTCTTCTAAGTAGTCGCGTTCTACTTTGATTTTAGCCAGAGCGTCCATCAAATAACGACGTTCTTTAACGGCAGCTTCTTTTTCGTATTCAACTACCTTAAGCACGCGCACTTGTTCTTCTAGAACGGGAATTCTTTGGATAGCCCAGAATTGGCTAACCATAATTTGTTTTACCGCTGCATTCTCTTCAGTAAGTTCTTGCATCTTTGAAAGCAGAGCGATAACTCTTCTTTGCAAATAGGCAACTTCATCCTGGCTCTTCGTAACAACGCGCTGCTCTCTGTATTTCTGAACAACGTCAAGAACCTGATGACGAACGCGCCTGTCTCTTGCTTGGCGCACTCTTTCATCTTGAGGATCTGACACCGTCTCTGATGCCCATTTGAAGATGTGTTCTAGGCCGTCAACGGCAACAGCATCCTCATGTTCACCCTGATTTGGCGAGAAATCTAAATTATCGGCAGTATTTTTTTTATGAATGCTCACACTTATACCCCTTTCTTAAAACCTACTATACCGATAAACCGTGATTTTGTAAAAGTAAATTTGCCATTGCCAATGGTGCAGGCACCACTTACCTCTTGAAAGCACCGCTAATGGTGTAGTGGTGGTGACTTTCGCTGATACTGTCAGTGGTGACATAAGTTAAACGAGGTGCTCTTTGCCTGGTTTGAGCTTGCTATTTGCTAGGAGCGTTTGATTAATTTCCGTTGATCGCTTTGATTAATTTCTGGCGAAATTGCTTATATAAGGATTTGACTGTTTTATCGGACGCAATTCTGGCTGGCGGCCAAGGAATTTGATTGACCTGACTTGACCTGGCTTGACCGGACTTAAGCGGACTTGAATTGAGCCCCCCGCCCAACTACTTATATAGGCAGTTGCTCGGCGTAAATAGAGCAACCAGGACAGCAGCCAGGATAGTAACCAGGACAGCAGCCAGGATAGTAACCAGGACAGCAGCCAGGATAGCAACCAGGACAGCAACCAAGACGACAGCCAGGTCCACAGGGACTGCGTCAAAGGCGGAAGCAAATAGACCATTGGGGCTCCTAAAAGTTTGTCAAAAATAATTTTTCTGGCTGTATTGCTTAGTAGGCTGGCTTTTCGGGCTTTCGAGCCGAGAAATGAGGCCGAAATAGTGGGAGAAACCGGGGGGTAGTACGTAATTACGCGCAAGACAAGTGCCTGCCGAATCTATAAGGTAGTGATAAGCCAATTAGAAGGCGACCCGGAGATAAGTTCGTGAACAACCAATCGGCACAGAAAATAGCAAAAGCAATTTCAACCGCTCTTATGGCTGGCGCACTTTTCTCTTGCCCACTGTTTACTGGTGCAGCTTTCGCCTATGGCGAATCTGACATGATCAACACTCTAAGATCACCGCTCATCTACGGCGCACCTAACAGCCCAGCCTGGGTGCCAGCCCAAGAGGGAGCCCCACCACCATGTGGTGACGGTTTCAATCCTCCAGCAGTCACCCCTGGTGATTGCAGCACTCCCTTCAGCCCACCAACTGATGTTTTTGTTCCACTCACAATGGGTGGCGACAAAGACGAAGTAAATGCTTGGGCTATGCCTTACCTTACTCCACCGCCCTCGACCCTAGGCTCTGACTTCCGCTCCATTAATGGTTCTAGTGGTGGCTACGGTCTAAGAGCTCCGGCGGCACTAGTGAATATCTGTCCTCAAGGTGGAATGGTTGGAGACGCTCCAATTAGAAGATGGGAAGGGCAACGTTCATACGATTTTGGTAAACCCAACAATGTTAGACCCAACAGTTCAGTAATGAACGACTTCGGTCAAAGACTCTCTGAAAAGCCTGACCTTAAGATGTGTCCGCAATACTCGCAAGACGGACCAAGGCAAAGAGGAGAATATCGAGGTCAGACCACCCAGGACCTACACGGCAACCGAACACTCTTTAGAGACAATCAACGCTCACAACTGACCATCGCTCCGTATTAATGCTCCCGCGAACAACAGCTTTTCAGTCCTTCAATCTTCAGTCCTTCAATCTATTCTTTATAAAGGCTTCAGGAGGCCAGACAATGTTTAACCGTAAGTTCATCCCAGCTGTGATTATGTCAATCACTTTAGGCGCCCTCACTGCGTCAGCCTCCTATGCGCAACGCTCTGGCCCATTCCCAGGCAGTCCGCCTCAAGGCACGCCTGCACCATTTAGCCCAGTGACTACATTGCGCACACCATTGATTCAAGGGCAGCCAACTGGCGCTCCATTCCAAGCTCCAATCGAAGGCGCTCCACCTGCAATTGGTGATGGCCCTACACCTGTCGGTGTTCACCCCGGTATGCTCTCATCTCCTGAGCTAATGCCGTGGGTTCCAGCCATTCCTGCTAACCAAATCGACAATAATTATTCTGGTATCCCTCTGGGCATCAACCCCGCCATCGTCTCCCCTCCTGGAGTACTTGGACCATCGCTGACCGGCGTCGTGCCAGCGCCTCCATCGACTCCTGGTGCTGACCCCGGCTCGTTGACTGCACCTATGGGATCTATTAACGCTGCTCAGCAAGTCAATATCATTCCAACTGGCGGATTCGCCGGTACTGGTGGCTACAACACCAGCATTCCAACCCAACGTCGCGGTGGACAAGAAACCCACCAGTGGGGATATCGCGGTCGTAACTCCATGATCGGTGGAGTCGGCGGTGACGGCTCACAAGACAACGTTGAGCGCATGGGACCATGGGCTGGTTGGGGCGCTGTCACTGGCGTACCTACAGGCAACGGCTTGAGATCAAGTTCTATCGACCTGGGTGGCGGTCAACGCTTCCAAGCTGGTGGAGCAATCATCCCAACTGGTTCGACTATCCAAGACTTCGGTCTGTCCAACACCAGAGACAACCCAATCGGCGCTCTGCAGTCTAACCAGTCGTATGAATTCGGCCAAGGTATGAGACGCATTCCAATCTACAGCCACAAAACTACTGACTTCGGCTTGCCCTACACCCAGTTCTCACCAGGCAACATCACTGCTCAGAAATACGGCCAACGCTTGCTTCCAACTGGAGTAATCACCAACTTCTAAAACAAATCCAGATCTGAAAATCTGGCTGCGTTACACCTGCAAGTCTTGAAACGCCCATGGTAAAGGGCTTGCAGGTGAAAATTAGATAAAACCCTTCGGGGGGATTGTCCCATGCTTATGGGAATCCCCCCGATTCCTTTCTGGTTGTGTGTTTCGTAGTATGTATCTACAAAGCAGTTCACCTAGGCAACTGGCACCCATCGGAAAACGGACCAAAGAATCATGAGAAACGCCCCTAACAACAGAATCGCCAAAATGGCACTGAACGTGGCCCTTGTCTCTTGCCTATTCGGTCAGACCGTATCTCTACCGGCGATGGCACAGTACAGCCTACAGGCTGAAACAGATTCATTCCTTCCACCAGAAGTAGTGCCTCTAGACCCAGCCGTGGCCCAGAAGATGTCGCAAGCCCAAGCCCAAGCTCGTCAAGACAGTGCAAACAATGCCAATTCATACGGTCAGAACTCAGCAATGAGTGGTAACCCAGCTGGCGCTAATGATGCTGGCATGAACAATTCTGGCATGAACAATTTCAACAATCAGAATAATTCACAGCAAGCTCGTCAAGACATGATGAATAACATGATGAGCCAAGGTGGCATGAATCAAGGACAACCTAATTTTTCGCAATCGAGTATGGGCGGGCAAGAAGTCCCCGGTAACACTGGAACATCTGATTGGATTATGCCTGGTCAAGATCAAAACGCACCAATGACCGCATATGGCAATGTAAGCCAAACCCAAACTCTCTCGGCACCTCCTTCGAACCCTATTGTTAGACGCACCACTCGTCGTGCTGGCATGGGTACAGCCATGAGCGCCCTCGCTGGTTTCGGAGCTGGAGCAATGGTCGGCACCATGATTAGACGGCCAAACAGCCTCTATGGCTTAGGCGCTGCTGGTCTGATGATGACTGGCTTCGGTACTCGTAACGCATTTCGCTTCTAAATTTTCTTTTGTTTGGAGACAACGCAATGAAATTCAAAATTATTCTTTCGCTAATGGCTTTTGCAACAACTGCTCTATTCACTCAAACTGCTGCTAATGCCAGCCCTCGATTTGAATTTGAACCAAACGTCTGGAAGAAAGAAAGTGTTGGCCCACGCTCATCGTGGACTCCAGCTCCAGCAGCTCCAACAGTAAGATCGGGATCGACACCAAGTGCATCGTCAATGCTCGGAATTCCTTTAGCCAGTATCAAAAGAGCTCCAGCTCCTGTTCCTGTGCATGCAGCACCAGTAGCTCAGCCAAATATCATGGCTCAATTGATGCCAGCTCAATTCAATAATGCTTTCGGTAAGCCAGCAGCTCAAGCGATGCCTATGACCGCTTCACCAAATGTCATGGCACCAGTTGCTCAAGCTGCTACACCTAAGACCGTGAAGATGGCTTCTGCTCCAAGATCTTTGAACCGCTCACAAAATGGCACAGCTCGTCTGAGAAGGCCATCGTACCCACAATCTCGTGTTGCTCATGCTAGCCCAATTCAAACCTACAACACCGGTTATGTACCTGGCTCAACTGCACCATCAGTATTCGGCGGAAGTTCATCAACATCCACAGCTGTTACCGGTGTTCTTAAGTACAAGCATTAAGGATTGCTCTGAAGCTATCGAACCGGTATTTTTCTTTTGTTGTGAGATGTGGCCATGAGATTCAAGATTCTACTTTCGCTGATTGCTTTTGCTGCTACTGCAGCACTGGCTCAACCCGCTGCTCATGCTGACGGACCGAGATTCATCATGGAATCCAACTATTGGCTTAAAGAGCAATCGGTTCGTCGTAATACATATAACAACCTAGCGCCGGCAGCAGCAACAGTAAGAGCTGGATCTACCCCGAGTGGTTCTTCAGTGCTCGGAATGCCGCTTGCTAGCATACGGAGACCTCCTGCTCAAATGCAGATGGCACCGGTTATGCAACCAAATGTTATGGCTCAGTTCACGCCTCCTGCATTCAATACCGCTTTTGGCAGGCCAGGCGCGTTGCCAATGACCGCCAATCCTAAATTGATGTCCGTGTCTGCTCCATTGGCTCCAGCAAAGACTCACAAAACGGTTTCTGCGCCGAGAATTTTGAGCCATTCACAGAATGGATTCCCGAAAATGGTCAAGAGAACAAGACCATCCAATCCAGCTAATGCTATTGCTCGCTCTAGCCAAATCAAGAATTACAACGCTGGCTTCGAATCTGGACCGACAAACCCTTCAGCTTTTGGTTCTAACATCAACGTAGAACAAAGAGTAGGCGGCAAAGTTATCTCCAAATAGCCTGAAGCATTTCGCCCAGAACATGCATTTCGTTTAGAGCAATCTTTTAAATCCCGTCTTTAGAACAATTTTCAATTCCATTCAAACACTCTTCAACGAACACCCTAGGAGTTCCCAATGAAAAATATCAAAGCAGTGACCCGGAAAATCGCCGCATCGCACTCGTTCAAAGTTGCATCGCGCCTCGGTTTCCTCTTGGCTCCTCAATTAGTTCTCTTGGCCTTCGGTGTTTATGACCAGGCCGCTCACGCACAAGGTTTGGTGGGCGCACCGGTCGACCCACGTTATGGTCAGTCAAACGAAGTAGGCCAATTGGCAGACTACGGCTATGACTGTGCTAGAGATATCTCCCGTGTCGTCACTGCTCTATCCACAGTGCCATCATCGTTAGCCGGTATGAAAATTGCCTTCGGTCAAAGAGATGGCGGTGAATCTGCAATGAACGTCGCTAAAGGTCTCGGCATCGGTTTCGGCGGACCAACTGCAGTGCACTTGCTCGGTACATTCGCTATCAACGACCTCGGTGGTCTGGGCGGCGGTCTCTAATTGCAAAACAGTTCGAGCACCCATCTGTCGTTAGCGAAACCGAATACATATATAGAAGTTCGAAGCCGGGCTTAGCCCGGCTTTGCTTTTGGAAGCAATCTCCCCATACACGCATACACACACTCTCTCTCTCTCTCTTTCGGATACACCCCCTCACACATGCAGGCACACGCCACTTAGTGCGTGCTATCTCAAAGCCACATCCTGTCTGCGTTGTAGAAAGCGCAGCGGCGAAAGTAGCTCTGCAGAACCATTGGCGCAAAAATAGTTTGAATTTGACGAAATTGCCTTTTGTGGCTGAAGAATGCTACAGGGCTGGCGTTTCGGGGCTTTCGTGGTCGGAATGGCGGCTCTTGACTTCGTAAAAGCACCATGAAATACATCGAAAAATGAGCAAAAACTCCGTCTGCCATGGGAATTACCACATATTCAAGGGCGTGGGAAAGTTTTATTGTTACTCCATAAGCCGGACGAAAGCTAGGTCAAAGCTCCAGTCTGACACCCGCTCCAAATACGCTTCCACGATACCCAGAGGTTTCTTACGCCATGAACAAAGTTGCATCCCTCGCTAAAAAAGTTTCCGCATCACACTCCTTCAAAGTTGCAAGCCGCTTGGGATTCCTTTTGGCTCCCCAACTGGTTCTTCTAGCCTTCGGAGTATATGACCAAGCCGCTCACGCACAAGGCCTGGTAGGTGCACCAGTCGACCCACGTTACGGTCAATCAAACGAAGTAGGCCAATTGGCAGACTACGGATATGACTGTGCAAGAGATATTTCCCGCGTCGTTACCGCTCTGTCCACTGTTCCATCCTCGCTAGCCGGCATGAAGATTGCCTTCGGTCAGAGAGATGGTGGTGAATCAGCGATGAACGTAGCTAAAGGTCTAGGCATCGGGTTCGGCGGACCAACCGCAGTTCACTTGCTCGGAACATTCGCTATCAACGACCTCGGTGGTTTGGGCGGCGGTCTTTAATCGAAAGACTCGAAGCTCGAAAATAGGAATCCCGAACAAAACAAGATCTAAGATTAGAGCCAGGCCCAGCCTGGCTCTTTCGTTAGGTGCTGCATTTTTATGCGCTATTTTTTTTGTACTATTTTTTGTACTTTTCGAGCGCATATAAATGTAGTTTCGCAGCATTCAAAAAAACTTTGAAAAATGAACAAATTCTCCGTCTTCCATGGGAATTACCACATATTCAAGGGCGCGGGAAAGCTTTATTGTTGTCCCATAAGCCAGACGAGCGCATCGGACAAATCCGACAGCCAAATAAAGTTTTCAGTCTGACAAACCAACTACCGCAACACGCTACCTGAGGTTTCTTACGCCATGAATACATTTAAATCCTTCGCAAAAAAAGTTTCGCAAACTCACTCCTTCAAAGTAGCTAGCCGTCTGGGATTCCTTCTGGCTCCCCAACTGGTATTGCTCGCTTTCGGAGTATATGACCAAGCCGCTCATGCACAAGGTTTGGTAGGCGCACCAGTCGACCCACGTTATGGACAATCAAACGAAGTAGGCCAATTGGCAGACTACGGATATGACTGTGCAAGAGATATTTCCCGCGTTGTAACCGCTCTATCAACTGTTCCATCGTCACTAGCTGGCATGAAGATTGCCTTCGGTCAGAGAGATGGTGGTGAATCAGCGATGAACGTAGCTAAAGGTCTAGGCATCGGCTTCGGCGGACCAACCGCAGTGCACTTGCTCGGAACATTCGCTATCAACGACCTCGGTGGTTTGGGCGGCGGTCTTTAATCGAAAGATTCGAGAACTCGCGAAAAACTCAACGAGAAACGTAGCGGAAACGCTTCGAGAAACGTAACGAGTTAGAACGAAAATCAAGACGAGTAACTTTGAAAGAGCCAGACTAAGTCTGGCTCTTTTGCTTTGGTGTCAGCGTTGCTAAGCCTTTAGTGTTTGAATAAAAAGGGAAGATTTTTTGGAAAAAATCTTCCCTTTTTGATTTCGCATTGATTAACTAACCCTAGCCAATTTCGGAAACTTCCGAGGACGTGCTGAAAATTCTGAAATTTCATGAAACTCTCTGAAATTTGACACCTATACGCGTCAGGGATGGGGAAGACCGGGGTCCTAGAATGGCTCTAGTGGCTTAAAGTATAGTTTGGAATATCTTTATTGCTTGAATTATGTTCCAGAGAATTCGTATTCTTTGGATTTAGTTTCGCGCGCGCAATTCCATTTTTCTTTTATGCCATAGGCGGTGCGACATGATTTACAGAAATAGGAGCTTTTCGTCGATTTTGGCAACGCCGAAGCTGAAGATTAAGAGAACTCGCAAGGTCGTTGGTTATTTTTCAAATGAGATAGCTACGTTTAGACTAATTAGCTTAGGGCTTCTGGTCGGCCCTGTCGGCTATTGGTGCGTAAGCGCGGCAATAATTTTCGCACCATCATTCGTTGGGTCTTTTATTTCCCATCTTGAAAAGAACGTCAATAAAGTCGCAATGGCTGTCTCTTGTGATAGAGCTTCCAAACGCAGTGAAAAAGACATTTTAAGTGATTACGATTCATCAAATGATTCTGCCAACAGCAAAATTGAGCTTAGGAAATTCAAAAAGGAAAAGCTCAAGGAATATGAGGCTCAGTCGGTAAAGATGGAGTCCTGGACTAATCTTGTTACCGAGCAGGCTGAACAGAATGATGAACCTGTTGCTCAATATATTGAGCCGCAATTGTACCGAGACTTGGACGGCTCTAATGATAGTTGTGCAGAGTTAACAGCTTTTTGGGCAGATGATATCTTTTCCAATTTTTTTGCAAATATTGGCTTGCTTCTAGGGAAGTGGGCTGCAGATTATTTGTTTGATTGGAGAATGGTGAGTATGTTTGCGGCATTGTTTTTACTGCAGTCAAGCCGCAGCGGATTTTGTCGTTCGCTAGGTCGAAAATGGAAATTTACGGCAGCCCGCCGGAGGAGTCTAAGCGTCCTTTTTTGGTCAAATCGGCGAACCTGGCGTCAGTGGAAATCTTGGCATTCTCACTTTTAAAGGCGAGGACTGTAAGTAGCGCGCAATTCCATTTTTTCTTTTTGCCATAGGCGGTGCGACATGATTTATAGAAACATTAGATTCGGTCGCGACTTGGCAAAAGTGAAAAATCATGTTTGCAGTGGACGGCCTAAGGCGACCTATTTAAGCAATGAGAAAGCACTAGTTCGTTTGATGGCGCTGTTTCTATTGCAAATCGGTCTTTTGCAAATCACTGGTATTTTGGGCATGGTCGAATACTCTCTTTATGGCGAGCCAGGATATATATACCGTCAGCTAACTTCAACTGCGCTTAAGGCGCCTGCAGAGCAGAAAGCTGCGGCGGAATTTAAGTATGTTGCCCCACAGCTTTGGACAGATTTTCTATGGTATGACAATTACTGCGAGGAGCTCTGTTCATTCAGTGAAACTGGTACACTCGCGAATTGTTTAGGCAGCAGCGGGCGGATATTGGCTAATACATTCGGTGATTTGTTGAGGGTCGCCTTAGCTATTGGGGGTCTAGTCGTATGTTTAAGCGCATTATTTGTTTTAGACGCAAGCTTTCGCTACTGCTACGGTTTGCCGTTAAAAAATAAGTGTTTGCGAAAAAGGCCCATAGAATCAGGTATCTTCAGCTTTCTTTCCTCCAATCGCCGAACCTGGCGCGGATGGAGAAGAATTTGATTACTTGAGTCTTTGAGTAATCCGGTGCGTCAAGGATGGGGAAGACCGTGCTGTCAAAACCGCCCTTGTGCAGTAGATTAGAGTCGAGGACAGCTCTTGATTTTAAATCGAGTATGCCGTTCCTCTCTTTCTTTTTCAATGGTGGTGGCAGTATGTCTAATCGCGCTAAATTTTTGCTTGCACGCTCTGCCCATCTACCAGCGAATCAGAAGACCAATTCCGGAATACTACTATTTCAATGGGGTGGTGGAGTATTTGTCACTGCGGCGTACTTGTGCGTCATTATTGTCCCCGCTATTTTGCTTTATTCGAGTTTTAGCTACAGAGAAGAAGCGGCTATTTCCCCTGCGCCTGTCATTGAGAGTGTGTTTTCTGTCCCTAAATTTGTCCCTAGCAAAGCCGTTAGGATAAATCTTGTCACTGAACAGGCCGAGCAAAATAGCGAAGCTGTAGCGCAGAATGTCGAGCAGCAGCTTTGGCCAGATTTCGGTGCTTATAATGAGACCTATCAAGGGCTGTCCTCCTTCGGGGGCGAACCCTTTATCAGTGTGCCTGACTGTTGGTCAGTTCTCCAAGTTGCTACCGCCATGTTTGCATGTGCAATTTTCTGTCTACTGCAAATTTCCAAGGTTCAACAATCACTCAGATTTATCCGACGCCGCATAGCTTTCCAATTAGGTTTTACCTCTCGGGGTGGCTCTGCCGCTTTCCGCAACAGACGCAAAGGCCAAATCTCATATCTTACGAAGCACTTTTTTGACCAGCAATTGGTTCGTGTTGCTCTATGTTTAATCATGATTATCCCTGTCGCTGCTATTTTTTGTCTCAGCGAATCTGCTCGCCCAATGCAGTCAGCAATCGATGAAAAGTCACTAGCCTCTACAAATTGGCTTGATTTTAGAATTAACCAATATAAGTACAGCAATTTTGTCGCTGACTGGCAGGCATCACCATATGGCGATGCCTCAGCAGCGGCCCATGTCGCTCGCGTCAATTGGCCCGGAGTCTTCCTTCATGTGGCCACTGTACTCTGGGCGATACTGACTGAGTGGCGCTTAGTTGTGCCGATGGTGCTCATGCTCTTATTCTTCCGCTCCGCCCGCCAAGCCAAAGTGACGGGGCGGCGGTCTAATCTAAAGCAAAATTTGCGACAGCTTATCCAATATTTTTTGCCGGTTGCACAGAGAACAGTTTCTGCAACTAGTCGCTGGGTGCCTGCTATTAGTCGCTCAGGGTCTGGTAAGCAATCTTTGCGGCAAGTGGCCACGCCAGTTTTGCAAATTTCTGGCAAGCAGCAGCGTTTCGCCCAGTGGAAAATCAAATTGAAGCAGCGCGCTCTACATTAAATTGCCCTCGAATTGCTCTCTGATTGCAATTAAGTGGCACATAAATTTCTCAAGATTTTCCCTCTAGGATGGGAAAGACCGTGCTCCCAAAAGCATCTGAGCAAGCTTAAAGTATTGTCAGGAAATTATTTCATTCCTTTTTTCTTTTGTTGGTGGTGAATTATGTTCGACTCTGAGCACATGCGAAATGTTGCTAAAACCCTTAACAGCACATTAAAAGATGGCTGTTTTGCCCGCAGAATGGGAATAACCACACTGACAGGATTTTATATTGGCACTACAGTGTTGCTTAAGAGATACGCTCGCCAGAGTGTATTTGGTCTGAATTACCTTTCTTTCTTCTGCAAGCAGTCAACAGTGGATAACGGAAACACCTTAACTAACCTCAAATATCGCTTTCATAAGCAACTAATCGCGCTGGTAGCAGTTTTCATGCTAGTAGCGCCAATCGCATTTTCAGTTGCGGCTGTGGCCCAAACTTCGGTGCCTTCGCCTGGTGACGACTTTGTCAGCCCTAATGCTGGCGACCCCAGCCAAGGTGCCAGTCAAACTCAGCCAACCGCAGAAAACATTTATGACGCTCCTGGCCAAACCAATTTGGTGACCCAACAGGCCGAGCAAAACACAGAGGCTGTCGCTCAAAACGTCGAGCAACAGTTGTGGCCTGATTTCGGTGCTTATAACGACACCTATCAAGGCTTGAGCGCATTTTGGGGAGATGACATCATCTCTAACTTCTTCGCCAATATTGGTCAGCTGATCGGTAAGTGGCTTAGTGAATTTATCAATGGTTGGGTAGCTGATGCTGTGCAGTTCTTGACTGGCTTCTTGCGCATCTTCGTGCTTAACCCCAACATTGCCGTTAACGGTCTCAGCACTACTCCTGGTGGTCCGGGCGCAGCTGTTGATGACATTTCGCCCTATGTTCGTCAAGGTGCCGACATCATGTACGGCATCGCTGTAGATCTTTTGCTCTTGCTCTTCATTCTTTGTATTTGGAAGTACTGGGCAGATGCTGCCATTCGTGGCAACGGCAACATGATGGGTGCGGTTGGTCGTTTGATCTTCACTGCTGGTCTTCTCCTTGCATGGCCGACTATTTACGCCTTTGAAATTCAGATCACAAATGAAATGATCAAGGCTCTTTACTTCAATTCGGCCGACCAAGTGGCCATGCTCGATGCTGCTATGGCAGCAGCCGTAAAAGGTGGTTTGGTTGCTGGTGCTGGTTTGTTGGCTAATGCTACAGCCCCTGTCGCTGGTCAGGTCTTAGGCGGTATTCTCGCTGGTGGTGCTGGCGGTATTGTTTTAGGAACAGTCGGCACCCTGGTTGCCTTCGTTGGTTTGATTATCTACTTGGTGCTCGGCGGCATTCTTATTGCTGAGCTGATTTACATTCTTGTGCTCAAAGCAATTCAGACTGCTTTGCTCACTGCTCAATATATGTTCGCTCCACTATTCTTGGTCTTCTTCGCTCTGCCTGATACTGAAAACGTTTGCTCTGGCTTTGTGCGCTCATTTGTTGAAGTGAGTTTGTGGACATTCGTTTGGGTTGGCATGCTCAAAATTATGGTGATTGTGGTCTTATCTGACTTCAACCCATGGGGCAAAATTGTCATGGCTGTGGGCGTCTTGCAGCTGATGATTCAGGTGCCATCGTTCTTGGCTCGTGCTCAAATTTCTCCAATGTCAGACTTCGTTTCTGCTGGTTTGATTACCGGTGGATTACTTGCTGGCGGTAAGGCTCTAGGTGGAATGCTCGGCGATCGCGCCAAGCACTTTGCCAATGCCGTTGGTAACTTTGGTTATGCTGGTGCTAAGGGCGCGCCTAAGTCGCAAGGTGTTGAACTGAATGGCTTGGCGAATGATGTGGCCAATCCTGGACTGTTAAAAGATATTCGTAGTGCTCAGGCTACTGGTAAGGTTGACGGACCTGGAGGACCAAAAGGCAACAAGGGTCCGGGAGCTGGCGGACTTGGACCAGATGGTAAACCAATTAAGCCACCAGAAGGTCCTAAGGGTCCTAAAGACGGCAAGGGCACTGGCTTGGGTCCTGACGGTAAGCCATTAAATCCTGCTGATCCTAATGCTGCTAACAAAGGTGCAGACAAGAGTGCTCCTGGTACCGCTGCCAATGTTGTCCCTCCTACTGGCACTAAACCAGTAACTCCTGCAACTGGCGCTACTGATGCTTTGGCTAGTGCTGCCAAGACTGGCGCTGGTGTAGCAGTTGGTGCCGCTGTTGTGGGTGCCGGAATGGCTGCTATGGGTGCGAATACTGGTCTCAATGCAGCTAACAAAGATGCTGCTGCCGCTAATGCTAATGCTGGTACTGGCGAACAAGCTAGCAAAGAGTTGAGTGCAGCTGAGGCTGCCAAGGCTGCTGCCGCTGCAGCTGCTGCTGGTGGTCTTGTTAATGCCGCTGGTAATTTGACAGACAAGAACGGAAAAGAATTGACCGACGCTAAAGGTCAACCTATTAAGGCTGGAGTTACTACTCCACCGGCTGCTGGCGGCAAAGCTGGCGAAGTTGTTAAAGATCAAGCTACTGTCACTGGCAAAGTTGTTGATCCTAAAGCTGATGCTAAAGGCACCGGCGCTGAATTGACTGGCAAAGGTAAAGACCTGACTTCTGGTATCAACCCTGCTGATATAGCCAAGGGTGCAGCCGCTGGTGCTGCTGCTGGAGCCGCTTTGAAGGCTGCTGGAGACGAAGTTGAAGTAACTGGCACAGGTGATGAAGCTGGGAAGGCCGTGGCCTCATCTGTGGTGCCTGGTCTGAAGATGGCCGGTAGTGGCACCCCTGGTGCACCTGGCTCTAACCTCAATGCCGATGGTTCAGTTAAGACTACTGTTGATGCTGGTAAGGGTGTTGGTGGTGCAGCTAAGCCCCTTGACGGTGCTAAAGGTGACACCAATGTCGTGCCTAAACCTGGTTCGAATCCTGTCACTGCAGCTGGTGATAAGTCGGTTGTTCCTCCAATTAACTCCTCTCAATTAGCTACAGTTACTGGCAGCGTAGCCACTGGTAAGGGCACTGACCCAACCACAGCTATGGTCGCTGGCGAAGAAACTCTCAACCCTGCCGACCCAGGTGCGCCAGTGGTCGCTAGTGCCAAAGAAGGCACATTCACTAATAAGCCAAATACAGCCGCTACATTAGCAGCTGCGGCTGCTGGTGGAACTGCAGCTGTAGTTGCTGCCAATGCCATGAAAACCCCCGGTGTCACACCACCAGGTCAAGTAACCACTGATGTTAATGGTAAGGTTGTTGGAACTTCTGGTAATACTGCTGGAAATCCGACGGGCAATGTACCCGCTGCTAATCTCACGGGCCAGAGTGGTGTTGTGCCGACAGGCGTTCAGCCAACTCCTGGAATGACGCCAGCTGGTACTTCTACTGTTACTGGTGAGGAAATCATCAATGCCGATCCAGCGGCCCAAGCTCTGGCTGCTGGCAAAGACGGAACAGCAACACTCAAACCTGGTGGCAATCCGATAGTAAATGCAGCTACTACGGCAGCTGCCACTGCTGCTGGTGTGGTTGCTGGTCAAGGAATTAAGACTCAGACCGGTGCTCCGACTCCGCCAGCAGCAACAACTACTACTGACGTTACCGGTCGGGTGGTTGCAGGCGGAGCGACGACTAATGCCACCCAGCCCGGTGTTGTTAATCCTAGTTTGACCAATACAAGCGGTATAGTTCCGCCTATGTCTAGTTCTGGAGTCACTCCGGCTGGCACTTCTAACGTTACTGGTGAGGAGATCATCAATGCTGACCCAGCCCAAGCGCTGGCTGCTGGCAAAGAAGGAACAGCAACACTTAAGCCTGGTGCTGGCAATCCCCTAGTAAATGCAGCTACTACTGCAGCTGCCACTGCTGCTGGTGTGGTTGCTGGTCAAGGAATTAAGACTCAGAGCGGTGCTCCAACACCGCCGACTGCTACAACAGACGTAAATGGTCGGGTGGTTTCAAGCGGAGCGACAGCTAATACCGCACAACCCGGTGCCGTTAATCCTAATATGCAGAATATAACGCCAACTAGCGGTATCGTTCCGCCTATGGTTAATGCTAATACTGGCGCTAACCCACTCGTCAATGCTGAGTTGGTTGAAGAGGCTGCTGTTGCAGGTGCTGCTGGAGCTGCAACCCTCGGTGCAGTTAGACCTACAGGCACAGTCAATCCTAGTGCTAATACAGGCAAAGTTGATGGTGTCAATGCCACTGGCACAGTGACCGGTCGAGTTATTCCTCCAGTATCAGGTCAGCCTGCCGCTACAGCTAATACTGGTACAGTCAATGTCACTCCTGGTGCTAACAGAGGTGTCACTCCTCCTGTTGCCAACCCCACGCAATTTACAACCACAGCTGGTGGTAATGGTGGCGCTCCTCCTGTTAATGGCGCACAAACGGCTAGCTTTGCTGGCGGTGATGGTGGCGACGGTGATGATGGCGGTGGCGGTAATAGTGGTGGTACACCTCAGGGTGGTCCTGCTGCTCAGCCAACTCAACCTGGCGCTGCCGGTCAGAAAGCCTCGATGTTCGATGGTTATATGCAAGCTGGTTACAGACACGTCCCTTACCGGGTTGCTGCTGCTGCTATCAGATTGGCTCAAGGTGCAACTCTTGGTGTTTCCCGTAGTGGCAAGCCAGAGAACGTCTATGATAACCAAGGCCACTTGATGCACATCCGTACTGGTGAAGGCGCTTCTGATGAGCAGAAGGGTATGCAAATTATGGCCGGTGCTTACGGCGAATTGATGAGTACAGATGCTGAAGCTTATGACGCCGCCCGTCAATCATCTATTGATGCCGGTGAGCACAAACCAAAAGGCATGGCTCAGAGAGCTGCTGCTGGTATCTTGGCCTACAACGGTAGTTCCTGGACACAGACTGCTGCAGCCAAGCAGAGCTTCGCTCGTTCGATGGCTAAGCATGCTGCTCTTGGTTCACAAGCCTACATCAATGGTGAAGAAGGTAACGCTTACACTGAGCACTTGGTCAACAGATACGGCCCGATGAGCGAAGACCAACAAGCTTGGGCTGCTCACATGATGACCAGCACTGATTCACCTGAATCAGGATGGAGCTGGAGAATGGGTCCTGCTACTGAAGCTCTGATCCAAAGCGGTCTGCCGATCACTCCTTGTAACAGAGCCGTTGCTGCTAACCAGAGCGTTCTCAAGGCCCAGCCCTGGTTGCGTGGTGCCACTATTCGTGGTGGCGGTGAGTATATGCAAGCTCGTGCTGCCGCTGAAATTCCAGAAGGTACAAATGGCCTAGTGCAAGATGCTTGGTACGGTAACCGTGCTCAAGCCATGCCTGCCGAAGTTGTGCAGACTTTGGGTGCCTTGGCCCAAGCTGGCATCTCTGACGAGAACGGTGTATCGGTCTGTCGTGACTTCAACACTGTTGACCAAGTTGCTTCTATGGTTGGCGCTAACGCTAGACCAGAAGACTATGTCGGCGCCTACAATTCGTTGAGAGGCGGTAACGTTGTCATGGCCAACTTGCAGCGCAACTTCGGTGGCGGCGGCGGTGGTGGTGGTGGCGGCAACATGAATCTCGGCGGCGTCAACATCGGCGGTGGCAGCTCAAATGCTGGGTCTGGTGGCAACGTCGCACCTCCAGTACTTGGCGGCGTCACTATGTCTGGTGGCAACTCGGGAGGATATAGTGGCGGTGGAACTGCTGACGTTGACCTCTTCCTTGACGGTCCATCGGCAAGCGCTGGCAGCATCAATCCTAATGCTATTCCTTTACCTACCAATCTACCAACCATGCAAGGCGGACCGATTACGGTTAACTCCCGTATTCAACCTCCAAGCAATCAAGCTGGCAGCAATCTCGGTAATCTGGGCTCTGTTAAATTGCCTGGTGGCTCGGTTGGCTCATCTGCTGGTCAAATTCAAATTGGTCGCGTTGATGGTGGCAATAGTGGTGGCAGCGGTAGCTTGCCTTCTGAAAATGTCTCTATCGATGTTGAACAATCGGTCTCTGGTCAAGTGCTTGACTCTGGTGGCCTGCAGCAATCTGCTGTCGCCAGCGCTGTCAGTCAGTTTGGTGGTTCGCAGAATTTGGTTAAACAAGTTGTTGCCGATCTAAGAGCCAATGGCATGGACTGGAAGCAAATTTATGACCCATCGAAGGATGAATCTGACCCTGGTAAGTATCAGATGTTAGAAACTGCTGTGCAGGCCTATTCTCAGAACCCCAGCTCGATGCCAGCTGTGGCCGTCGCCGCTAATGCTGTTGGAGCTTCCAACGTATCGACCAGTGATGTGCAGGTTGTGCAATCGATGATGGACGCTGATCCTAGATGGCAAGCTAACAATATAGACTACGGCTCTGTCTATACTGCTCGGGCCATTGTCGAAGCACACAGACAAGATCCGCAAACATACGGCGATCCTTATCTGACTAAAGACTATGTCGACTCTGTTCGCCAAGATCCACGGTTTGTGCCTAGACCAGTGCCTGTTCGCAATGCTGGCGGACAAGTGGCAAGATACGATCAATCACCTGTGCCAAAAGACCGTTTGGTCAAGCGCATGATGGAACGTATGTTCGGTCAAGATGGTTACAACAACGGCAATGGCTAAGCTGGCTAGGCTAAAATAGCTAAGTTAAAATACTTAAGTTAAAACAGATAGTCACCATTGCTTAGCCAAAGCATTTATATGACAACACATAAGGCTGATAATAAAAAGCCATGAAGTTCTTCAAATTACGCCACCTGACAGTGGTCTGTCCTGAATGCCAGACGATATTCGCCACTTATGAAGTGGCGAGATTGCCTGCTATTGATTTGACAACGCCAATAGAAAGTGACCTCCATCGCATTTTGCCCGACCCGGAGTTGCGCTCAAGCCTGCTTGCCATGTGCCCTAATTGTATTTATACCTGGTGGTTGTCATCATTCAAAGAGCACTTTTATCTGCCACAGGTTGTGCCAGACTCCCCGCCTACTGAGCCTTCCAAGAAATTTGCTCACGCTGTAGCTTCGGGGCGCAAGCATAATGTTCACACTCTCGATCGCTCAGTATTGGCTTTAAACGGCTATTGGTGCGCCATGGAAGAGGGCGTTGACGGCACTAAGTTTCTTACTTTGGCCAAAAATGAATTGGCCGCAGCCTTGGCTGACCCTAGCTGGGCGGGCAATCGCAGCCGCTATAATTATGTTATGGGCGAGATTCTGCGCTTATCAGGTGAGTATGACGGTGCCATCAAGTGTTATGAGAAAGTGGATTCGTCTGCGGGTTTACCCCCTGAACTCGTCGCCAAGATGAAGGAGTTTGCGCTTTATGGGAATAAAAGTACAGTAAGGCTTCCACCGCATATCGTAGGAATTATTTTCAACTGTGCTCAGCCAGTTAATTCTTAGACCAGTTAGCTCTTCAACCAGTTAGCTCTTAATCCAGTTAGCACTTAAACCAGTTAGCTCTTAATCCAGTTAGACCTGCAACCACTTAGCTCTACAAGTAGAATGTAAACATGGACGATATCACTCCTCTAAATTTAGAAGATTCACCCAAGTTATTCGGCTTGCGCTACGACCAGCTGATTGCCATTTTGGGCAGTTTGGTACTTTCCACTCAGCTATATTCATGGATGATGCCGATTAACCTTGCTGGGCAAGACATTAAACTCTATATCTGTTTGTTCTTCGGTTTGGTTGGTCCATTTTATTGCCTTGTCACTCTTAATCACTCGGCATCCTATTGGGAGACCCTACTCAATTTTTACACTGGGTCTAAAGTCTTGATACCAGGGCCCGATCCAAATACAACTAGATTTCTAGTAGATGAAAAGCTGCCAGAATTTGTGGATTAAAGGAGTTCTTGTTCGTTAATGGTCACTTCGGTAAATCGGTCCTACTCTAAAGAAAATAGTTTGCTGGGCTTTATGAAGCGCGGCAAAGAGAAGGAAGCGCCGATTTCTGCTGAAATTCTCGGACGCATCCCTGGTTTGGCTGTACCCAGACCCCATGGCTCGGCTGCTGGTATTTTGCCTTTATGGGATCTCTTCCATGATGATGCGTCGGGGCAGGGCATTCTTGTTTTAAAAGACGGTACTTACCGTTGTGTCTTCGAACTAGATGGCGTGCACGTCTCTGGCTTTGATGAGATGCGCCTGGTATCGCTGATGAACCACTTTACTGGTTTCCTCAATGGTATCGATACTTCCGCCCAACTCACAGTGGTCTGCCATAACATCTCTAAGCGTGAATATTTCCAGCGCCATCCTGTTGAAGTAAACGAAGATCCGTTTTTGCGCTATGTCGCTAAAGTTGTCGAAAACGACCAAGCCTCTCTCTTGTCGCGCAACTTCGTGCCCGAGCTTAAGTTCTATGTGACATTCTGCTATCGCCCTCCCAAAGAGAAGCCACCAAAGCAGAGCATGATCGATACGGCTGTAAAGTCGGTGATGGACGCTCTCACTAGCCAAGCTGCTAGGCAGTCTGTGGGAAGCCATTTTAAGAATGTCACCACCCTGGTTCAGCGTGCCAATGGCTATGTCAGTCAACTTGGTGCCTGCGGCATGTCTGGTCGGCCGGTTTCGGCCGTTGAATACTTCCGCATGCTCTACCGCGAGCTTAACCCAAAGCAGTCTGAAATGGCCGAGGATCATTTACCTTCGCCAATTCGCCCACAAACACAGTCACTGCCTCCAGCTGTGCGTCGCGTCTTCCCTGATATGGAACCGGCCACTGTGCGGCAGCAGTTAGTTGAGTCTTGCTACGACTTTAGTGCCCCTGATTTCTGCAAGATTTCAGACATGACCGATTACATTGAAGCAACCGATCCCAATGCCGACCCGGCCGAGAAAGAAATTGCCGGTCGCTATATTCGCACCCTTTATATGAACCGCTTGCCTGAGCGCACTGGGCCTTTGTGGTTGCAGCCATTGCTGCGCCTCAACTGTGAGTGGCGCCTCAATATTTATGCTCACAAATTAGATAAAGAACTCTTCCGCAAAAACTTGCAGAAGAAGCAAGCGCAAGCGTCTGCCAACACCTATCAAGGTGTCATGGGTCAACGCTCTGCTCCTAACCAAGAAGAAGCAGAGAAAGCCCAAGAAGCTGCCACCATTGGCTCTGAGTTGTACACAACCAACATGGAAGTGTTCAACTACGCTATTTATTTCACTCTCTTTGCCGATAGTCTAGAAGAGTTGAACCGCTCCACTGAGTTTGTTAGGTCTGCTGCTTCACAGTGTCGTGGTGCTCGTTTTGTTATTGGTCACCATGAGCAACGCTCACTCTTCATTGGCAGTTTGCCAGGCCTCGGAATTGACGTGGCGCGCCGTGGTAAAGCGGTGCGTACCCCTACTGTGCGCAATTCCTTCCCCTTTGTTCATGCCAAACTCGGCTCTGAATATGGCGATTGGCTAGGCTTTTCTAAAGAAACGCTAGAGCCGGTTTTCCTTAACCCCTACGATGAAAAACTACCAAATGCCCTCTGCATCGTCTTCGGTCAACCGGGTGAAGGTAAGTCTATGGTCGCCCAGCAAATCATTCAGATGAAAACGCTGTCTGGCGCTAAGACCGTTATCATTGACCGATCTGGCTCTTATCGCATGCTCACTGAAGTCTACGATGATTGTGCCTATATCAAACTTGGTCCTGATGGTTCTGTTTGTATCAACCTCTATGACTTGCCGTATCAAGGTCCTGATGGTAAGCCAATTGATCCATTTAGCCCGCCAGAATCTCACATCATCAAAATTTTGAACTTCCACTCAGTAATGTTGGGAGAGCGTGGTGAGCAGGCTCTAAATAAAGACGAGAAGCCGATTTTGATGCAAGGCATTCAGGCCATCTATAAAATTTGCGCTGAGATGGGTCGCATTCCCATTGAGTCTGATTTGGTTAACTGGCTGCAAGAAGAAGCAGTCAAGCACGCCAAAAGTAAGCGCGGTGATACTTGCGAAGACTTGTCAAACCGACTCAGTCTTTACTGCAAAGGTGCGATTTTCGGCAAGCTCTTCGATGGGCCCACTTCTATTCCACTCGATACTCAACTGATGGTATTTGACACTTCAGATTTGGCCCACGACAAAACTCTTGAAGCTGTTGTTACTTTGTTTGTATCTGACTACGTTCTGCGAAGAGCGGCTCAGCATAAGGCAGAACAAGTTGCGTTAGGCAAACCGTCACGCTTCGTTTTTTGCATAGACGAATTGTGGAGACTGCTACGTTACGAGGGTGGCAAGACTCTTGTAGAAGATGCCTCACGGACCAGCCGACACTTAGGTCTACTGTTCATCGGTATTTCCCAAGAGTTGGGCGACCTTTTGCGCGACGACAGGGCGCGAAATCTTGCCACCAACAGTGCTATCAAAATCATTCTCGGTAATGACCCTTCCAACTTTGAATTGATTCGTGAAGCTTGCGGTCTGACGCCGCAAGAGATGGGTGCCATTGCTCACTTGACCAGAAAAAACAGAGAGTATTCAGATGCCTTTCTGATTTATCACAAGCTTTCGCGCGGCGTAGTCAAACTGGTTGTGCCAAGGTTTATGTACTGGGTCGCTACCACTGAACCAAACACCGACCAACCGATGCGTTCTAAAATGATTGAGTTGTGCGCCGGTGATGCTCGCTGGGCCTGCCACTTGCTTGGGCAGGGCTACACTCCTGATACATTCACCCCCGATCTACTCAATGCGGGTTGATACAAATATATGTTTGACTATCAAGCTGGCGAAAAATACAAAATGACCTTGATAATGGTCGGTGTGGCTGGTGCTATGGCCGGCATATTTTTTACTTTGATATTGTCTCCGACTCCAGTTCCGACTAAGCATAGACAGCGCTCTAAGGCCGACTCGCACCCTGATGTTACCGGAATTGCGCGGCCACCCAGTGAGCGCTATCCACAATCAAGCGCCTCTCAACAGGGCCAACAAGCACCCGTTGACCTTGTAGACAATTTTAAAGCCACAGCACTAGTGGAAGGTTTCTTACCCCTGGCTTGGGATTTCAACGCTGCCACTGCTGCCAATTCACAGCAAAGCGCCATGAGTTTGATGACTCCTGATTGTGCTCAAAGTTACATAACCAATATCTGGACGCCTGATATGGCTACTACTATTGCCAATTCGGGTATGAAAAGTAAATGGAATCAACGCATGGTTTCCGCCCGCCCGAACCAAGCAGATGGTTCAATAGAGATAGTGGTTGAAGGCCAGCAAGAATTGCTGCTTCCTGGTGAGCCGCCAAAACTAAGACCAGTGAAGTTTGTTTATTTAGTGAAGAAAGCTAGCGATGGTAACTTGAAGATAGCAGGGATTTCTGAGGGGTAGAAATACGAAGATTGCGCCGATAAAACACTGATTCTTCGTAGTCTTCCCAGAACTGGAGCGGGTTTTGTTGCGCAACTACTTGTTTAAAAGGTATAAATAAGTAAGTATGAAAGTAGCTGAGAAAGTAACTGCGAAAGAAGCAGCGAGAGTAGCAGCGAAAGAAGCAGTAGAAATAAGTCAGTATCGGGAGACTTAGATGACCGGGAAGGCGCCAATATGAGTTGGAAAGCGCAGATGAACGAGAAGGGGTTCATTTCGTCGTATCGGAATACCGATACGGGCGAACAAATGTCTGCCAAAGACTTTGAGCGCATGATGCAAATGCAAGGCTCTGTCGGGGCACCCGACGGCAGCATGCAGATGCAATCGTCTTATCCCCAGACTTATCCACAGAGCTATGCCCAGCCAGGCATGCAGCCTTCAATGCAACCGGGTATGCAACCCTCGATGCAACCGGGCATGCAGCCTTATCAGGCTCAGCCGGCTCCACAAACTTATGCTACTGGTGCTCCAGCCCCTTATCAGCAGACACCTCCGGCCGGCTATCCTCAAATGGGACAGCCGCAAACAGGGCAGCCGCTAATGGCTGCGCCCGGTTCAAGCCCCTTGGTACAGCCAGGTGCTGCCCCCGTAGGTTCGCAAGCACCTATTATTCCATTGCCCGCCACCGGTCGTGTGCCCACCATTGGCCAAGAAATTCAAAAGAAGAATTTTCGTTTAGAAGGCGTGCCTGGTCACGTCGATCAGACCCGTCAGAGTTTTCAGCCTAAGAAAGGCAAAGGCTTCCTTGACGCTACATCTATAGCTATTTTGATGCCGACTCTAGTGCTGTTGGCTTTAATTATTGCTGCAGCCCACAAAAAGAGACTATTCCCTTGGCAGACAATTAGAACCTTTAACCCACCATCGGGCTTGATGACCCCGCGCGATTACGAGCGCTCTTATATTTGTCCACCTAATGGTAGACGTCACGGCAGACTCGGCAAGAAAAACCCAAGTTCGACATGGTCTGAAGTTGACGGTGTGGTAATTCCTTTTGGCTTCTTGGCCCGTACTCACCTGCCGGTGACCATCCCTATGGGGCGCCTGCCTAACAAAAACATGTTCATTGTAGCTCCGTCAGGTTCAGGTAAAACAACCTTGATGCGGGCTGTAATCAAAGCTTTGCTGGCTAAACCTTGCGTCATTATTGCTCTAGAAGCTAAAGCTAACGACCCTAACTTAGACGAACGCAGAGAAGGTTTCAAATACACAGTATTGCCTGAAGCTCAGCATGCTGGTTTCCGTACTCTTTATTTCAACCCACTTGATAGTGAGTCTATTTGCTGGAATCCCCTTGATCAAGATGCGGTCACTTTCGCTACATCTATTGTGCAAGACATCAACTCTCTTCCACCTGAAGAGCAGCACTGGGCTGAGCGCGACCTTGGTTATATCGAAGGATTGACACAGCTGCTTAAGTGGGGCGGTGTGCAGGTTATGGGTGAAGATGAGAATGGTCAACCTTCTCAACTTGATCCACTGCCATGTAATCCATATGGTCTGATGAAACTGGTCAACAACCGTCGCAACATTGTTGAGTCGTTGCGTAAGTTGAAAGCTGATCCAAATATCAATGCTGGCGAACTAGGTGAATTGACCCAACGTCTCTCATCAATTATTCGTACTGACAGTGATTGGGATAAGAACATTCAAGGTGTGCGCGGTCGTCTGCGCATGTTCAAGAACCAAGCTATTCTTAAGTGCACTGAGAGATCAAACGTTGATCTTAAGACCAGTATGCACGAGCCTACTGTGCTAATTTTCGGTGCTCCCGCCTCCTTAGGTCCTGACGCAGAATCACTAGCGGCATGCTTCGTGCACCAGTTGCAGCAAGCATTGCACACTAGATACGGTACAAAATCAGTACTGCCTTTGTTTGCCTTCTTCGATGAATATCAAACTTTGAACATAGACTTGGCCGGTAGATTGTCAGCTATTGTTCGTGGTGCCAACGGCGGTCTGACTATCATCTTGCAGAACATCTCGCAAATCACCAGTGGTGGTGGCCAAGGTGTTGCGCCTGAACTCAAGACTATTTTCTCTAACAGTGCAGTGCGTGTATGTCTACACAACGCTGACGAAACTACAGCTAAATTCTTCTCTGAAGAAATTGGTAAGCATGCTGTGGTTGTCCCCGGTATTGCCGACCACTACGCGGCTAACGGATTTGGTATCTTCCCTAACAGTTGGAACAAGATTCACAGTCAACAGGTTGTTGCTCGGGTAGATACAGATTCAATCAAGCGCATGGAAAAGCACCATGCTCTGGTCTATCTATCTCCTGCCGGCGACCCTGAATTTGGTGAAACTAAGCCATTCATGTGCGACCTGCGCGGTATCGAAGAAATCGCCAAACTGCACTTGCTGCATAACGTCAGTGCCAGAAAGCAAACTAGCCCTGATTATCCAGAAGGCTCCCCAGATCCTGGTGCACCAGCGCCTTCGTTTGCTACTCCTGCTGGTAGCTTGCCATTCCCTTCTAGACCGGCTGGTAATATTGGCAATATGCCGCCATCTGATTTTGTTGATACGGCAGCTATGGCCGCTCAAGCCGCTGCTACTGGCTTTGACCAAACTGGGGTTGCCAGCGGAAATTCGCATGGATACCCAATGGGCTCCCAAGGTGCACCTGCGGCTTCGTCTAATCCTAATATCACAAACCCTAATAGTACGAATAATGGTGCTTCAAGGTTGTGTCCAAATTGTACAAAACTAGCTGGGAAAGGTAAGTTCTGCATTGAGTGTGGTCAATTTATTGGACTGCCTCAAGCGGTTGAGCTGGCAACTTCAGCTCAGGTCGTGGCTTCTAGCAACGGCATTATCCCTAGTTATGCAGAAGCTAATCCTTCAGCTAATTCTTCAGCCAATCCTGCAGCTAGTTCGCCCTCTGGCAATGTTGCTGTAGATTCGTTTGGCAACGTTGTTGATGGCAATGCCGAAGTTATTGGCAATGGTTTATCGGCCGTTCCGGGTCAACAGGCGACACCACGCTATGGTGGCTTGCGTCCGCAGACTCGTGAAGCTATGCCGAGCAAACGTGGCCTCTTTGAGAGTGCTTCTGAAATCGCCAACACTGCTCAGCAAGTTCTAAATCCAAATAGTCCCAATAGTTCCAGTAGTGCTGGCGAGCCAAATCTTAATCAGACTAGACGGCCCATGACTAGTCTAAATCCGGATGTATCCCATCTAGGTCTTGATAATGGCAAGAAACCTGGTGTTGAATTCTAATAGATACGACATTGAGTTTTAAATTTGGTCTTCAGTTCTAAATTGCTGGCGATAGTGTTCATATATTTGATTTAGCGGGTAAATCTGATAGTGTCACATCTTCTCTTTGCTATGAAAGGCAATTGCATTATCAGTCTATGCAGACGACTTTACTTCCCAGCGATAAAGACTACTGGAAGCACATAGTTACTTCCAATAATCAATTTGGACTTAACGTGCTTAAGACTCTGGCTATGGCTAGCCCGAGTTCTAATGTGATGATTTCTCCCACGAGCATTTTTTTGACAGCCTGCATGCTTTACAACGGTGCTGGCGGCAATACCTATTCTGAGTTTGCCAATGCCTTGCAGTTGCCTAAGCCCAGCGAGATCAATCCATGGAATAGACAGTTGCTCAACTATTTGGTTATGAGCAAACCCGACCATGAAGTTTCAATTGCTTCAGCTCTCTGGTTCGGTCAAGGGGTGCGCTGTCATGAAGACTTCGTCAACAACGCTGTTGAGTCATATTCTGCTTCTTTATATGGAGTGGATTTCAATTCGCCTGAAGCTGTCGAGCAAATCAATTTTTGGGCTGAGAATGCCACCAATGGAAAGATAACAAAAATTGTCGACAGCAGCGATTTCACTCCACTATCAGCATTTGCCATTACCAATGCTATTTATTTCTTTGCCCAATGGCAGACTAAGTTTAAAGCTGAACTTACTAGAGAGGAGCCGTTCTATTTGGTGGGCTCAGGTTCTAAGAATGTCATGATGATGAATACCAACGATAGTTTCGTCTACAAAGAAGATGACAATGCTCAGATAATTAAGTTGCCCTACAAGCAATCACCTTACTACATGCAGATAGTTTTGCCTAAGTTAGGACGTTCGTTTGGTCATTGTATTGAGTACATCAAAAATCCCAATATTGCTATGGCCGGCGCGGTCGCAAGTAAGGTCGATTTGAAGTTACCACGGATGGAAATTGCCTTCGATTGTAGTCTCAACTCTGTTTTTGCCCAGTTAGGAATGCGCGATCTATTCGGCCAAAGCTGTGATTTGTCTTTAATTACTCCAGGGTTGCTCGTATCTTTCATCAAGCATGCAGCTAAACTTTCGGTGGATGAGAGTGGTACTGAAGTTGCCGCCACTACGATAGCTGGAATGAGTTGGGGTGCTGCTCCAGGCTCTCAAGCCCCACCAATTGCTATGACTGTAAACCGGCCGTTTCTAATGGCTATTGCCGATAGCGGCACAGGACAAGTGTTGTTCTCTGGCGCTATCTTAGCGCCTTAGCTTGAGGCTAGTTTAGGGCTTTTGCGCCGTAAAATTGATTTGAGTTGAGCACCAGTGAACTGTGCGGTCGTCTTTGGCTAGCTCTTCTTCATAGGGGTCTATAGTCAAAGATATGATATTCCAGCCAGCAAAAGTTTCTTGAGCTTGAAGCATTTCTTGCACTTCTTCGCCGTCTAGTGGAGTCTCGACAAATGTAGGCACAGGCTCATTTGTTGAGGTGTCGGTTACTCGGCGGTTAGTGGTCATCTCGATGCGAACAAAGCCACCACTTTTGGTGCCTTTGGCGATTGCTGCCATAAGCTTAGCTACTTGGTTTTTACCTTGGCAGTGCTCTAGAGTGGAGATGGCAGCAATCAAGTCATATTTGTTGGGCTCGATAACAAAGTGCTCGTTGTCAGACAGCACTGGCTCAATGATGTTCTCTACTTTGTAGGTGCTGGCATATTCTTTCAGTAAGTCAATTGATTCTGGTAGTACATCTACGCCAGTGATGATGGCAGCTTTTTTGCTTTCTTGCAGGGCTTGAGCCATAGGAATGGCATTGCGACCAACACCGCAACCTAAGTCTAAAATAGCAATTTTGCCCTCAAGATAGTCGAGAAGCCTCATCAGTGGCTGGTCTGGATTTTCTAGCCAAGAATCTTTCTCAAATAATTTGAAGCGGCTGTAATAGGCCTTGTGATATTGCAAAGTCTCTTCTCTAGCGCGCTTGAAATCAATTGACATGTGTAACTTATCTCTAGTTCGTGTAGTTTTGGGTTGAATAAAGAGCGCCACGAGTGCGCAGTTGAATGTGATTGCCTTTGCGATAGTGTTGAATGACATGCCTTAGGCGGGCTTTGTCTTTCTCGTTCAGTTCAGTTTCGTACCAATTGCTAAAGGCAAAAGTGAAGGCCTCAGCGGTTACACCGCAGTCAGGAAATACAAATGAATAGTCTGTCTCTTCGTATGGTATTTCGTCTTTTTGATATTTTACAAAAATGCGCTCAAGGGGCCTCTCGTAAATTTCAGCGGCATCCAGTTCGCGCTCTCTTGATGGTACAAAGCGCCGAGCAATACGGTCGTAGTCACAGTCGCCATAAAGGCCGAAGATAAAGAGATGGCCGTTAGGCTTGAGAACACGTTTTACTTCTTTGAGAGCAGCCTCTCGATCTTTTACGAGATGAAACATCCAAGGCATGATCACTAAGTCAAAGCATTGGTCGTCAAAGGCTAGTGTCTCTGCTCCCATTTCCATGAAGGTCAAGTTGTCGATACTATTGCGGGCAGCATAGTCGGCAGCAAACTGTACCAGGCGGCCGTCTGGGTCTACTCCTGTCACTCTTTTAGCTAGTGGTGCCAATTGGTAGCAAAGTCTGCCGTTGCCGCAGCCTAGCTCAAGGATATTTTTACCAGCCAGGTTGGTCTGTCTTCCTATGGCAGCAATCTCGGCGCCGGAAACAGCAAAGAAATTGCTCCACAGTCTCATTGACTGTAGATAATCTGAGCTTTTCCGGCGTGATATTTTTGAGACTTGCGTCATTTACTTACTTAGTTTCTTTGTCAGATTAGACTAGGGCTTTTTCTTGAACCGTTAGACCTTTATCTTTGAGGGCTTGCTCGTAAGTGAAAGAGTTGTCCATGCCGCTCAGTAAGTCGGCCTTGTAATAGTCTGAATACCAGCGCTCGCAATCCCAGCTGAATGCTTTTCTTAAGCGCTCAAGATAAGTGGTCCAGTCGCGTTTGCTGGCCTTCTCTGTCCATAAGGCAAGAATGTTGTCAAAAGTAGCTTCTTGTTCTTTTTGGAAGTCGAGAATAGCTTCTTCTTCACCTTGCTCAAAGCGCTTGAGATTGCGTGAGAACGGTATAGAGCCTAGATATTTATCGGCGCCTACACGCTCTTTGATATATTCGGCGTCTTCTTCTCCGTCAACTTTGTTGCCTACTACGTAAGTACGGTCAGCAAATTGTGGTGCGATTTCTTCGAAGTCGAGGAATACTTGAGTAGATTTTTCAGTGGGCTCTAAGACAAAAACATTGATGTCGTAGGCAAACGAAAGTGAGGTGGCTACGTTATCGGTGCCAGCTGTGGTATCGGCTACAACTAAGTCAGATTGAGTATCTAGCATGTGGTGGAAGATTCCAGCAAGACTCTTGAGCTTTTCGTGATAGCAGGAGCCGCCTACGTCTTCTTGTTGATAGGTGCCGACAGTAAGTAGGGCGATATTGCCTTCTTTGAGTGCATACTTTTCGATAAATGGGTCGTTTGCTTTGGCGGTAATGAAATTAGAACCAACAGCTGGCGGCGTGGTGCCAATCATTGGCCGATCGCCAACGTCGCTTCTTGTCCCTTTGAGATAGTCGGTTACTTCGTCAAAGTGCAGGCCTAATTGTTTGGTCTCACCTTTTAAATTGAGAGCACTCTGCAAGTGGGCGTTCAGATCTGCGTCTACTGCCACAACAAAGGGAAAGCGCTTGGCTAAATATTGAATAAAACCAGATGAAGTGGTGGTTTTACCGGCTCCGCCTTTACCAAGAAATGCAATCCTCATCTTCTATCTCCTATCTCTATTGTCTATGCTTTTAACCAGCCGACAGGTTTGGCAAGTGCCAAATAGTTCAAGCAGGTGTTCTGATACTGAAAATCCGTAGTCTTGCAGAATTGTCTCTTCTAACTTTTCTAAGAGACAATCTTTGAGCTTGATGCTGTTGTTGCAACTTTTGCAGACTAGGTGGTGATTGTGTTGACCAGGTTCAACTACTTCGTAGCGCTTTTCTTGATCGCCAAAGCTAACGGCCTGCACTAAACCGTGACGGGTCAAGAGTTCAAGCGAGCGATAGATTGTCGTTAGGCCTGGGCTTTTTACGCTATCAACCTGAGCCCTCTCTTCGTCTTGGGTCTGATAGTTGAGTTTCATGCGGAAGCTTAGGTCGCGTGCACTGAGCATTCCTGGTGCCTTTTGCAGGGCTTCTAGTACGGCCTTGGCACCTTTAGGCAGGCTCTTGCGCCCACCTACTAGTTTGCTTTCAAGTCTACTTGCAAATCTATTTTTCAGGTTGCTTTCCAGGATGCTTCTAGTCATGCTTTTGCTCCTTCTTATTTAGTTCAGAAGCAATTAGTTTGATAATTGAACCGGATAAATTCTCAGGATAGCCGTAGATTTTGACCACACTATCAGTCTCTCCAGGTAGGGCATTGCTAGCCAGAATCTCTGGTGCTATCCACTGCAAGGTGAGGACGTCGTGAAAGTGCTCTTGTTGATCTTCTTGTTGATCTTCTTGTTGATCTTCTTGTTGATATCCATAGAGTGGCAAATAACTGTGGAAGACAAAGCCTTTCTTTTGCCGTAAATAGTCGGCCAAGGCAATGGCTTCAGGTTGATTGGCCGGAATGCGCACTAAAATGTAGCGCTTGCCTAGCTTGGCTAGAGCGTCAATTGCTTTGTTAATGGCGCTTTGGTCTAGGTCGGAGTCGAAGCTGAATCCAGGCTTGTAGATAATGTAAGCGTGACCGAATCCTGGTTTTTCTTCAACGGTTAGATCATCTGATTTTGCTTTTGGCTCTGCTTTCGCATAATTTGATACCACTGAGCGATCAAGAATGTCTTCAAATTGGAAAAGAATAGACTGCACAATGGTGGCATAGGCAAGGGGCACATAGGCCGTTCGCTCTAGAAGCAGCTCGGCCGCCAATTGCAATTGTTCTTCGGAGAGTAGCTGAACCCTTTGTCTGCCTTGAGTTTGGGCATGAGCTTGGGTTGAAACTATTGTCTGAATCAAATCGCTAGTGATTGTGCCGAGCTTTCGGCCGAGAGCACTTCTCAATTGTTTCACTGTGCTTACTAGTTTGCCCTGAAACTTAGTCACCCAGAGTACTGATTCTGGATGGTCGGCAAAAAAGACGCGAGGATAGTGGCAAAAAGCAAAGCCTACTATTGAGTTGTATCCAGCCTGAAAATGAGCTGCTTGACTGGCTAGGCTATGAGTGACTAGTTCGGTTGTATTAATAGTGAGCTGGCTGGCGTCCATCATTTCTTTTAAGCCGGAGACAATTGCTGAACCTATACCCAGGCCACGTTTGTCAAGGCGCACTGCCATGCTGTTAAATTCTACGTGGTAGGGGCTGAGTTTGTCCGCTACCATGGCCCCGCATATTTGTTCGTTATATTGAGCTACTGCTATGAGGCGCTCTTGAGCTTGCAGAGTGGCTTTGACCCCTTCTTCAGTAAATAGATCGGGGTCAGGGTAAGCTTCGCATCCACTCTTGCCTACTCCGCCTGAGCCAAGCGCGGCCACATACATTTGGGCAATTTCTTTGCTTAAGCTCCCTTCTTGATCCTTAGCGGCGGCAAAGACAAGTACTTTTGGGGTTGGTTCACTAGCTATATACTCAGGAGCGCTTAGCGTCATTTCGCACCTCTTGTTAAGGCCGTTGCTAGAGGCTGGTTCGAGTATTTCTTGATTAGGTGCTTGGCTAGATTATGACCATTGGCTGCTGTGACGTTGCCACCAGGATAGGTGCCAGCTCCACAGACAAAGAGATTATTGAATGGAGTTTCGTAAGGGGCACAGCCTGGCAAGGTGCGCTTCTCAAAGAGATAATCGGGAGTCATTGGCAGGTGCCAACACGCGAGCGATGCCAAATTGAAACTATTGGCTAAGGCTCTGGGTGATACCACATAGCTGTCTAAAATTAGTGAGCGAATTTCAGGGCATTGGGCTTCAATGGCTTGAATCGTTTTTTTCAGCAGATTGTTGTCGTCTGCTTCGCTCCATGCACGGCCTGCAATTTGGGCTGGTACATAGTGCACGTCAACAGTGAGTACGTGCTCGTTAGGCCTGTCGCCGTCGCCCATGGATGCATCTTCGAGAGTGGGAAACGCCATGGTTAACATCAAGCGCTCAGGCATGGCGCCGCCAGGAACTTGACTTGAAGCCGCTTCGACAGCTTGAAGTGGCGGCGCCATAACGATCACACCTTTGTGGTTGTGACCGATTTTGCTTAGGGTTTTTAGTGATGGAAGTTCCTTTAGAAGAAAGTGTAATTTAGCTGCTGATACTTTGGGGCGGTTGTCTTTGAGATATTGGCGAACCGCTTCGGTGGCCTTTGTGGGGGCGAGCAATTGTTCAAACAATACGTATGAGTCAGCATTGACTACAACTAGGTCAAACTGCCTGGTCGTGCCGTCAGCCAGCTCTATGGCTGAGACTTTCTTGGCTCCCTTTTCGGCCTCGTTTTCGTTGTCATCAATGTTGCCTAAGACTAAGCTCTTGATGCTTTGACCTAAATGTATCGTTGCGCCATTTGCTTGGGCGGCTTTGGCCAATGCTTCGCTAATTGCACCCATGCCACCGAGCACTTGACCCCAGGCGCCAAATTCGCCTTTGGTCTCGGCTGTGCCGTGGTGGATGCAGCCAAAAACTGAGCCGACCAAATTAGCAAAACCCGGTGTGCAGGTGGCGGCCACAGCCATCAAATCTTCGCTCTCTAGATACTGCTTGAGCAAATCAACTAGGCTGCCAGCAAAAATATGTTCTGCAATTTTATCTAGCCCATTTTTCTTCAGCAGTTCGACTACTTCAGCTTGTGTTAGGTCTGGTGATAAATAGCGGGGGGAAATAAGTGCAGCGGCTTTTTGAATATCACCCCAGAAGGTCTGCCATCCGGCTTGATCGGCTGCTGTCATTGAAGCTATCTCGGCTTTGGCTTCGTCCCCTTCTCTTGGGGTAAACGAGAACTGGTCGTGGCCGTCAACCGCATCGAGCAATACTACTTCTATTGGGTCAGTCAAGTAGGGCTTCAAGCCATATGATTCGAGCTTGAGGTCGGCCATAATTTCTTTACGCATCATGCCAAAGTAAGAGGCTACTGAAGAGACTTTGACTTTACTGCCGCTCTTTCTAAAAGGCTCTTCTGTAACACAAAGGCCGCCTACGGTGTCGCGCTTTTCGAATACTTCTACGCTAAAGCCTTGAGCTGCAAGATAGGCGGCAGCAGTGAGGCCGTTGTGACCGCCTCCAATGATGGCAATTGTTGTAGGTTTAGCCGGTGCCATTTCTTTTTCTCTCTTAGCCTAAATTGCTTTCAAGTATTTCGACTAGTTGGTCAACTTCTTCTCTAGTGTTGTAAGCGTGCATGCTTACTCTCAAATAGTCATCTTCTTCATTGTTCTTTTGGCTGCAGTGGTCACCGGCGCGAACAAAAATTTGTTCGGCATCAAGCATGAAGGTCAAATCTAGTGAGCTGATTTGCTCAAAGCGGAAAGAAATTATGCCAAAGCCATTGTCGCAGCGGCAGATGCCGATGCCTGGGGCAAAGACAATACCTGGTAGAGCCGTTAGCTTTTGCCAGAGATAGACCGTCAAATCGCTTAGTTGTGCTTCGATGGCTTCAATGCCAACCGATGTGATGAAATCGACTGCTTTGCCGAGTGACAATATGGCCGGAATGTTGAGGGTGCCGCACTCAATTAATTGATGAAGAGATAGAGTTGGACTAGCTGAAAACTCAAGACCATTGTCTTTGATTTCATACGGGCTCTGGCCGCCAAGGCGAATTGGTCTAATTTTGTCAGCTACCCGCGGGTTGATATAGAGGCCACCTGTGCCTGGGGCAGCAAACATTTTATGGCCTGAGAATGAAATGAACTCAACATCTAGAGCCTTGGCGTCTACTCTAGTGTGGCCAACGCTTTGGCTGCAATCGAGAGAAATTACCACGTCAGAGCCTACGATTTCTCTAACTTTGCTTACTTCCATATCTAGACCGAAGACATGGTGAATATGAGCCATGGCCAAGACTTTAGTGCGTGGCGAAACTAACTCTTTGATACTGCGCAGGTCGTAGTCGCCTACTTCGTGAATGGCGAAGTGCTTGATCGCTATCTTCTTGCCTTGGGCAGCCAACATTGATTGTACGTTGTACCAAGGTAGTACAGCTGATTTGTGGTCTTGGGGACAGAGCATAATCTCGTCACCGTCTTCAAGATTGTTGAGGCCATAAGTGAGAGCCACTAAGTTGAGGCTATCGGTGGCACCACTGGTGAAGACAAGGTTCTTTTGTTCGCAATTGATAAACTGAGCTACTTTGACTCTTGTCTCTTCAATGGCGCGAGTCAGTTGAGTCGACCACGAATATGAGGCCCGACCAGCATTGGCGCAGTTGTAGGTGTAATAGTCGATGAGGCTGTCAACCACTATATGCGGCTTTTGTGTGGTGCTGGCATTGTCAAAGTAGATCAAGTCAGGATGATTGGAAAATATCGGGAAGTTGGCTCTGAAAGCCTTAACATCCAAAGTATTTTTCTTTTCTTGTCCGAGCCCAGCCACTGGTCTCAATTGGCATGAATTTGTCATTATTTACCTGCCGGTTCCCACTAAGCTCTTTCTTGCACCTTCATTTTTTGCACGCTCTGTGGTTTTTCCCGCATCGCGCCAGCCGACAAAACCGCCTTCTAGGCTGGTGATATCGACACCTTTAGTTTTGAAGTAAGCAGCAAAACGCTTTGATACTTCACCAGTTGGGCAAACCAACACAACTTTTTGATCGTTGGCAAAAGGCACGCCCATATCGGCAATGTCTTCTAAGCCATCGGTAGGAATATTGAGCGAGCCCGGTATTCTCGATGCTTTGAAAGCTAAGCTACCGCGCATATCGACAATCAGTGGTCGGCCACTGATTGTTGAGAGCCAGGTCTCTAAAGTGTCGCAATCAACTTCAGGGGCAGCGTCAGCTTGCTCTTTTGTAATGGCTTTGAGCGAGTCTTTTTTGACAGCCAAGCCAAATAGCTCAGGGCGATATTTTTGCAGGTAAGAGAGATACCACTCAACTCTGTCGCAGCAGATGAAGACAGCATTGTGCTTGCGGGTGAGGGTGCCGTCGATATCTTTGAAATACTTGAGGGCTGCTGCCAAGCTGCCGCCGCCCGTTGGGCCGGCGAGAATGCCGCATTGGCGAATGAGCATGAGCATGGCATCAATTGATTCGTCCATCGATACTTCAATGATGTCGTCGTAAAAGTCTTTTCTGAACAGGCCCACTTCGTACATCTCATCAACGTTCCGGATGCCTGGAAGCAAGTGGCCTTTGCTGGCGATGACGCCGACGTTTTTTAAGGCTTGATTCTTTTCTTTGAGGAAAGTACCGGAGCCGCGAGTAGAGCCTGTGGTACCAAGGCCGCCGATGAAGTAATCAACTTCACCTCGACTATCCCCTTGCAAGTCTTCCCAGATTTCTCTTCCGGTTGAATTGTAGTGAGCTTCGATGTTCTTTTCGTTGGTGTACTGCGAAGTGTGGAAATATTTGCCAGGGTTGGCAGACATTATTTGTTCGATGAAGGTAATTGGATCGTTAGGGTCGGTTGGATCTGGACATTCAGATAGACCAGGAAGCTCATCGACATCAGCGCCAAGCAATTGCAAAATTTGTTTTACTTCGCGCACTTTGATGCGGTTGGTGACAATTTTGAAAGGCACGCCATAAACCGAGCAAACTAGTTGCATGGCTTTGGCCATGTTGCCACTGGATGATTCGATGACAGTTTTGCCTTCGGCGGCAATTTGTTCGATATCGTCCTTTAACACATTCCATGCACTTTTGTCTTTGACTGAGCCAAAGGGGTTGAGCAGCTCTAGCTTGGCAAAGAGATTGATATTTTTTAGGCCATGTACTTGAGGCGGTATCTCGAACAATGGTGTATTGCCGATTAGCTCATTAACATGTTTGACTAGCATTTCTTTTCTCCGAGTGAATATTGAATGGTTAGAAAGTTTGCAGTGTTGCTAGGCCAATTAAGGCAGCTCTTCCCAATAAGGTACGTACTCGCTGTCGAGCATCCAGGTAAATTTGTTGTCGCGCTCTACCACAGCAACTTTTTTAGCTACTGGGTGCATGATTGATGTTGAAGCGGAAAAGTCCATGAAGTAGCCGGCACTGTTGACAAATACAACCAAGTCGCCTGGCTTAGGCAGCTTTTTGACATAGGTTAAGTGACGATATATCAGGTCTGATTCGAGGCAGAGATTGCCAGCAAAGTAAACGCCAATTGGTGCAGCATCGGGGTTGTCTGGTGTAGGCTCTTTTTCTACGACTACTGGGTCGACAAATATTTCTTGGTCTAAGAACGAAATGTCTTGCCGTTTCATGTTGAGACAGATGATTGGTTCATTGCGGCTTGAGGTGCGCACGGAGTTGACGCGGGCAACGGTGATACCAGTTTGTTCAACTAATGAGCGGCCTGGCTCAATCCAAAGCTCAATCATGTTGTCGCGAATGATACTGGCGGCTGTGGCATCACCCAAGTTGGCAAAGCGTTGACTCAAAAGCTCGTCTAAGAAATCGCCACCGGTTTCGGTATCAAAGTAGCTATAGCTGTTGAAATTGCCTTTTAGTTTGCCTTTATCAGATGACATGCCAAAGGCATTGTTGTGCCAAGTCATGGTTGGTCTAGTGCCCAGTACGGCCTCTTTTAGAGCGCTGACATAGGCATTCCATTCGTCTTCGTTTTCTAGATAGTTAACTTTGTAGCCGCCGCCAATATTTAATACTCTTGGCTCGAAATCACGACTGAGGGCTTCTTCGAATAGCTCAAGACAATTTTCAATGGCAATGGCCCGCTCTAATACGCTTACCGTATCTAGGTGGAAAGAAAAACCAAGTAGCTCAACTTCTTTGCGGTTGGCCTCAAGTAGGTCAAAGGCTATGCCAACTTCTTTGATTGGCACGCCAAAGCGGCTACCCTTATTGAGAAATTTGCTGTGGTTGGCTTCAAATCCTGAAAGGCGCAGCAATATTCTTGTGGCCTTTTTCACTCTCAGCACTTGGCGCAGTTTCAAGATCATCTCAAGTTCTGAGATGCTATCAACGGCAATGGTGATGCCCTGTTGAATTGCTAGGCCGAGAAATTCGGCGTTCTTTGGTCCGGTGGCTTCAATCCGGCTGGCATCAAAACCTGAACCGAGGGCATGGCGCAATTCGTTGGCAGAGCTAACATCAAGATTGGCATTTTCAACGGCAAGCCTTCTCACTAGTGAGTCAGATTGATTGCACTTGTGAGCGAAGAAAACTTTACCGATGACATTGAGGTCGCGGAAAGTTTTTTGGAAGCCTTCAACATTCTCTCCGACCAATTCAGGAAAGAGAATATTGAGTGGACTTCCTAGCGCCCGAGCCAGTTCAAAGAGTGTTTCTCGCTCAGCCAAAAACTTCTTTATCAGCGGATGAATCTTCGGCGTCAGCGTCAGATTTTCAACAGTTTTGGTTTCTAATTTAGCTTCTGGAGAATTTATTGTCGTCGACATATATTTACTTCTTTTTTTTTGAGCTCTTAAACGGTCGTCAATGTTTTCTTGTTTGCCAGTACTTTTTCGTAGGTGAACTCTCGGTCTAAACCTTGATCTAGTTTTTGACCGAAGTAGTCGTCTAGCCAGTCGCGACAAACTTTAGTGTGGGTCGATCTAAGGCGGGCTAGGTAGTCTTGCCAGTTGCGCTTTTTACTTTCTAGGGTGTTCAGCACTTTTTCAAAGACAACTTCTTGCTCTTTCATGAAGTCATCTAGTGCTTCGCGTTTGCCTTGTTCGAAGCGCTTCAAGTGACGTGATTGTGGCACCGCGCCGAGCAAACGATCTTGACCGACGTGCTTGATGATAAATAGCTCGTCTTCTGGGGTGTCTACCTTGTTGGCAATAACGTATGTGCGCTCAGCTAGATGCGGTGCTACAGCTAAATAGTCGAGATAGACTTGAACTGATTTCTTGGTTGGTTCGACCACAAAGACGTTCATGTCATAAGCAAACGATAGGGAGGTGGCAACGTTGTCGGTGCCAGCTGTGGTATCAGCCACCACAATGTCAGTATCTTTGTCGAGCAAGTGGTGGAAGAACGATTGCAAGCCAGTTAGCTTGACGTGGTAGCAAGCACCACCGACATCACTCTCTTTATAGGTGCCAACAGTCAATAGCGAAATATTGCCGCTATTTTGAGCGTATTTCTTGATCAGTGGGTCGTTGGCACTGACGTCGATAAAATTTGACTTGAGAGACGGAGGAGTGGTGCCGACCATAGTAAGTTCGCCTAGGTCTTCGCGGCCGCCTTTCAAATAGGTGATGATTTCTTCTTTGACGTCGCCAAGTTCATGGGCTTCACCAGTTAGGTCAGCCAAATGTAAGGCCCCACGCAAGTGGGCGTTGACATCGGCATCAATGGCTAGAACATAGGGCTTTTTCTTAGCTGCATAGCGAATGAAACCAGCTGATGTGGTGGTTTTACCGGCCCCGCCTTTTCCTAAAAATGCAATTCTCATCTGCTTTTCTCCTACAACTCTGTTTAGAGAGTGTTCTTCTTTACTTAAACTTTTTTGTGTGTCACTTTCTTCTGCTCGCGGCAGACCGTAGGAATGCTTCGTGCTCTTAGGCGATTGCGTTTGCCGTTGTGGCGGAAGCGGGCCTGGGATTTTTCTTCTTCTTGGTTTTGCCTTAGCATTACCAGTACGGTAAACCAAGGCAGTAGGGCCGAATCTGTAAAGTGGTATGAGGCTCTTGGTGGCAGCACTAGGCTGTCATTAAGTGCCAGTGTCTCGTAAACAGATGGGCAGGCTCTTTCAATTCTGCTGCCTTCGTCGTAGTGAGATTTCACTACTGCTTGTGAAAGATATTCGGGCAAAAATACGACTGGTAGCTCTTTGATGTAATCGTAGTCGGCTAAGAGAGGCCTAATATAGGTATTGAGCTTAGAGCGATATTCTGGTCTTGAGAGAAAATAGGCCAGGTGACTCAATGCTTCGTGGCGAGATACCGCACTTTCTTGCGACTGAGCAAAATAACTAGCAGTTGCTTTTTGAAATTCTTGATCGTCAAGGGACCAGTCAAGATTCTTCTCAGCTGTGTATTTGAGAATGTTCCAGATCCATGAAGCCGTGACGCGGTGATTGCCGTCAGCAATTAACCCTAATTCGTTGATGACTACTGGGGCAAATCCTCGACCTACGAGGTTGATTACTTCGTCAAATAGGCGCTCGCGCACGCAGAACTCGGTGGCACCAAGCTTGACTAGCGGGTACAGTGCCACTTCTACAAAGTTACCGGCAAATACACCCGCCGCAAAGGTCTGTAGATTGCCGCTGATAGACTGATAAGCCAGCATGGCGTCTAATTCAAAGAGAACATAGAGCAGATTGTCGCTAATTTGGTCTTGGTTGTGCCTCAAGAAGTGAGCCGCCTGAACAAGAGCTAGCTCACTTACTGTTTCTGCTTGGGCCGTGGTCTTGGCCGCATTTAAAATTGATTGGTGCCAAGCGCGACGAATGACACTGAGCAGGGCTTTGATACTTGCTAGGGCAAAATTGTCTGACTTTGCTTGTTCAAATAGTGATTGAGCTTGTGTTTGTAAGGCCTCAAGTGCATCTTGCTGCGTGGGCAGTGAAGGTTGATTTTCTTCTATGCCAACTTGGTGTAAGAAAGAAAGCTGCGGCTCAGCAATTTCTGTCCATGCCCAGGCTTCAGGGGCTTGAGCTTGTGTGGCAAATAGGCTAGTCGGTTCAAAACTATTTTTTGTATCAAGTAAGCGACTACTTGTTTTTGCATCAAATGAAAGCAAGTGTTTGAACTGGTCAAACAGTAGGTTGCCGCGATTGACTTCGTGACAATGGCGGCCGCCGGGGCCGGGAATGATTGGGCCTGGAAAATAAGAAGGAGGTGCTATTTTTGCTTGAGAGGCCCCGTGAACTAGAGCTGCTTCTAGGCGCAACTTGTAAAACAGTGTCGAGGCATGGGTTTCGCTAGCTAAGTCTGGGTCTTGTATTTTTGTCGCGGCAATTTCATTGCCAAAATTGAGCTGACTGGTGGTGACAACCTGAATTTTCTTCTGCTCTTGATAGACGCCCAAGTTTGGAATTGAGCAGCTCAGTGCCGATTGGTTAATTGAAAATTGGAGCTTATCCATGCCAGTACTCGATTGTAAATGAGGGGTCTTAAACTGCGGCCAACTGTTGAGCCCTGCGCTCTGGGTAGACTTCTACCAGACGCTCTTGCCAGTAGGCTTGGCGTTCTTTTAGTTCTTTTGTCGGCGCCTGCCGTTGGAAGAATTGAGTAAGTAAGTCGTATGTGGTGAGGCCACCCTGTAATGCGAAGAGGTCATAGTTACAAAACGCAGCTAGAAGAATCTCTTCGGCACCTTTGAGGTTACCGGCGCTGTAGGTCGACTGCGCGTCGCTTAGCAATTGCTGGCGAATGTCTTCAGTTAGTGTTGGCAATTTATGTAACGCGTCTTGATCGAGAAACTGTTGATCAAGTAGAGCCTGTAACTTTTCTTCGACATAACAGTCAATCATTAGGTGGATGCGAGGAGTGGTGCCGAAATTGCAGGCGCTGTGAATAGTTTGCTTGGGATCAAGTTTCCATAAATAGCCTTTCTTAAAATGAACGTTTAGACCAGGGCTCGTGATAAAGGCTTGGTCGTTGGTTATGAGCGGCATGTGTAGGCGGTAGCGCGGTACGTTTTCGAGATAGACAAAGTCGCGGTGCTCATGCAAAAAAGTGCCTGGGTCAAGGCGCAGTAGACGGGAACCCATTATGTTGAAGCCAGTTTCGCTGAGGAATTTGTGCAACTCTGTCAGCTTAAGCAGTAAGGGCGTGGCGTTGGGCTTGGCGCAGTCGTGATAGTCAAAGTTTGTTTGTTCACCAGTATGATTGAGCAAGGTTGCTACCTTGAGGCCATCCGATCCATATTCAGGGTAAGGTTCTTGCCAAATAGACTCAAGCTGCATGGCTGGTGCACTGACTTGCTCAACTATTTTATTGAGCACTGTCGTGTCGATTTTCTTTAATTGAGCAATATACGAAAGAATTTTCCCGACTCCTTATTACTTGTTCGTTCTACTTATAGATTGCAATGTCGTAAATAATATCTGAAAACGGTTTCCATTTTCTCTTTATGAGACCGCTTAAATGCGACTACATGCAATTGAGAGTGCTGTGCCTATTTATCTTTACTTCTCCCTTTCGCTGCAAGAGCAGAGCCGATGCTGTTTGCTAGAGACTTTATTGACATTGAGCTTATTGAGAATTACTCTCAATTGGCAAACGCAGTTTAGATCTAAAGCTCTAAATTCACATCAGTTTTTCTGATTTTGTTACGGGTATGAACGCTCTCTCATTCAGGCATCGCCGGTGGTGCTAAGGCAAAGCCTGTCATCATTTTGCTTGCTCTGATTGCTTTGATAGAGCTTTTAATTAGTGCAAAATAAGCTGTTGTTCTCGATTCTTCAGATGATACGAAATTCAGAGAAGCTTACTTTGCCATTTCTCTTTGCCCCCTATTTCGGTAAGAGCATGAACCCTCCCGGCTCGCCGCCAATGACAAGGGCTTTCCTCTATACCCTTGGCAGTCGGGGCATTACAATCTTTCTGTTGCTAATTTGTGCTGCTGGGCTGAGAGTGATCTAGAATCTATTTAAGGGGTACTAAAAAGGAAGTTGTTGTGGACGGTGACTCGAGCACTTTTTTAAGTGGCAAATTTGACAATAATCGCCTCGATAAAGCCGCTCTAGACAAGGCCAGTCTAGACAAAAACGGCAAACTAAAGGGCAAGAAGAAGAGCGTTGTCTTGATGGAGCGTGACATCAATGCCTTGCTTGAGCTTTATTTGCATCGCACTATTTCATCGAGTCAATTGGCCCGCTTGTGTTTCCCTGATATTAGTTATGAAACGGCTCGCAAGAGGCTGCGTCGCCTGCAGCAAGCTGGCTTTACAGGTGGGTCTTCTTCGGGTCGCATGGAGGGCCGAGGTCGACCAGAGCTTATCTACTTTCTCACTGCTTCTGGGGCCCGGGCCCTAGAGCAAACACGGGGTATCTCGTGGGAAACTATTCCCACCGGCCCGCCCCACACCTATCACAAAGAACACTTCTTGCGTCTGGTTGATGTGCGCTTGGCTATGGAAGATGCTGAGCTGGCTCACGTGATCAGTGGCTTAGAGTTTACTACTGGTCGAGAATTTTGGAAGGAACTGGCCTCTGATCTTACTGAAGCTGAAGAACAAGCTGATGCCACTATTTCGTTTGCCTATGCCGGAATGGAACCGGTGCGGGTTTTGCTTGAGATAGATACAGGTAACTTCCGGCAAACCCGCCATTGGGAGCCGAAAATTCGAGCATTCTTGCGTACTGGCTATCCTATTTGGGTCGTCACTGGCAGCGCTCCGCGCATTCTGACATTGCGAAAATGGACCCAACCTCTTCTTGAAGAAGCAGAAGTTGGCCCTGGCAAGTGCGTCTTTGCTGTTTATACAGAGATTGTAGAAAAAGGAATTTATGGTGCTCAGTGGCAGCGCACCGATGGTTCGTTTACTGATTTGCGGCCGACTAAACTATAGAGTCTCTATCTTCAAGAGCTCAGTCGACCTAAGTTCTATCTACATGAGTTCTTCGGCGAAGTGACAGGCCGATTTGTGGCCTGGGGCAATCTCGCGCAATGCCGGTGTATCTTGCTTGCAGATGTCGCGGGCGATGGGGCAGCGGGTGTGAAAGGCGCAGCCCGATGGTGGATTGGCTGGACTCGGTAAATCACCTTGCAAGAGCACGCGATGGCTGCGGTCGTATGCTGGGTCTGGCACTGGGGCAGCCGAAATTAAGGCTTTGGCATAAGGGTGCAAGGGCTTCTCGTAGACTTCTTTGCACGGTCCAATTTCTACAATGCGACCGAGATACATCACGGCAATGCGGTCTGAAATGTAGCGCACGACGTCAAGGTTGTGAGCAATAAATAGATAGGTGAGGTTGAATTCTTTTTTTAGGTCTAGAAGTAGATTGAGAATTTGCGCTTGCACACTAACATCAAGAGCAGAAACAGGTTCATCGGCAACGATCAATCTTGGATTGAGGGCGAGGGCCCGAGCAATACCAATACGCTGACGTTGACCACCGGAGAATTCGTGGGGATACCGGTCGAGCATTTCTTTGGGCAGACCAACTAGTTCAATTAAGCGCGTGACTTCTTCTTTGAGTTTTGAGCGGCCACTTTCACTCGTACCTTTTGACATGCCGTGCACTTCTAGGGGCTCGGCTAGAATCTGGGCAATGGTCATGCGTGGGTCTAGGCTGGCGTATGGGTTTTGAAACACAATCTGCATTTGCTTGCGCAATGGTTTCATGGCCTTGCTATCGAGAGCCATTATTTCTTGACCGTCAAAGCTTACTGAGCCTTGGCTGGCTGGCATCAATCGCAGCATCACTCGACCAAGGGTAGATTTACCGCAGCCCGACTCGCCTACTAGGCCCAAAGTCTCGCCTTCGATAATATCTAAATTGATACCGTCAAGCGCTCTGACAGCACCTACTTGTTTGTTGAAGAAGCCCTTACGGATAGGAAAGTGCTTCGTTAGATTTTTGATTTGGACGAGAGTTTTTTCGGTCATTTACTGCTTATGGGATCTTGACATTGATGCGGTTCAAACGCTCTCCCAATTTTGCCAGAAACTGGCCCGCAAATGTGGACGTTTTTTCTTCAATTACAACATCGCTGGCGTGTACGCCTCTTTTTCGTGAGCGCATAAGCTGACTTGGAGCCACTGGAGCGTCAAGATTCCACTCTTCATAGATGGCTCTTTCATTTGTAGTTTTTTCGGCTAGAGCTTTTTCGCCCTTGGCCTTTTCTATAAGAGCTTGTTCGCCTGCTTGGGCGGCACGGGCAAAACCATTGAGCAATCTTTGTTCTTGCTCGCCATTGTGGTAGCCACCCCAAGGATTACCTTGAATGCGATAAGGCTGTGGCTCCCGCAAAAATACATACCAAAAGACTGTATATAAGATTAGGAGTTCAAAAGCGATGATTGCATAGGCGAACATAATCTACTCCCGGCCTAAATAGGCCTTGAGCTGGGTACCCAAAATGTCAGTGTCTTTTTTGAAAAAGGTGCTA